>Ga0187893_10000994_pt1 | contig 70878 bp, 71 predicted proteins | sample MA1701074metaG_FD_139574 | JGI IMG/M metagenome (GOLD analysis project Ga0187893, IMG submission 139574) | White microbial mat communities from a basaltic lava cave in the Kipuka Kanohina Cave System on the Island of Hawaii, USA - MA170107-4 metaG ...
CGCAGGTCGATCAACTCATTCAGGCCATGGCGGCGTTCACGCAACAGTCCGGGCTCACGTGGGATCAGGCGATCGAGCAGCGGCCTCAGGAGGTGCAGGCTGTGTTAGCTGCGAGCTGGCAGTAAAAAAGCATTCAGGGTGCCGATAGCTGCAAAAGGGTGAAGGCCATTAAGTATAATTAGCGAAAACGTTTGGTCATGAGGGGGCCTTATCTTAAGATGGCCACATGTCGGCTCAAGCAGCGAGAGTGCTTCCTCAGGACCCTGATTCCCCTATACCGACTCATTCACGAACCCCCACCGATACGGGACTGACCTGTCTTCTTATCCTTGCCCGGTTTCATGATCTCCCTGCCGATGGTTCCCAGCTTCGGCATCAGTTCGCCCAATCGGGGCAAGTTCTTTCCGACACCGATCTGCTCCGTGCCGCCAAGCATCTTGGCTTGAAAGCCGGCTTGGTCAAGACGCAGTGGAGCAAACTTCAAGAGATGCCGTTGCCTGCCATGGCCCAGTTAGTGGATGGGGGCTATCTCGTATTGGCCAAGGTCGGAGCGGAGAAGGTGCTGATCCATAATCCCGTCGAAGCACGCCCGCTCGTCATCTCTCGTGAACAGTTCGAGGTGATTTGGACCGGGGAACTACTGCTCTTTACCAAGCGCGCCGAGGTCCGTCTGGAGGATCTCACGTTCGATTTCACCTGGTTCATTCCGGCAATCGTCAAGTACCGAACGTTTTTCGGTGAAGTGCTGGTCGCTTCGTTCTTTCTTCAGCTCTTTGCCCTGTTGACTCCGCTGTTTACACAAGTTGTCATCGACAAAGTGCTCGTGCACAAGGGATTTACGACGCTTCATGTGTTGGCGATCGGCATGATCGCGCTGGCCGTCTTCGAGGCCCTCCTCGGCGGGCTCCGCACCTATCTGTTTTCCCATACGACGAATCGGATCGATGTCAGCCTCGGGGCCCAACTGTTTCGGCACATTTTGACCCTGCCCCTGTCTTACTTTGAAGCGAGGCGAGTCGGCGATACGGTCGCCCGCGTACGCGAGTTGGAGCAGATTCGGCAATTCCTGACCAGTCATTCCGTCACGGTGGTGTTGGACGTCGTCTTTACAGCCGTCTTCCTCACGGTGATGTGGTTCTACAGTTCGACGCTCACGCTCGTCGTGATGGCCTCGCTCCCGATCTATGCACTGCTGTCCGTAGCGATCACCCCGGCGATTCGAACGCGCTTGCACGAAAAGTTCAATCGCGGGGCGGAGAATCAAGCGTTCCTCGTCGAGGCGGTCAGCGGGATTCAGACGGTGAAGGCCATGGCCGTCGAGCCGCCGCTGTTACGCAAATGGGAAGAACAGCTGGCCGGCTATGTGCGGGCGAGCTTTCGAGCTACAAGCTTGATTACGATAACCGGCCAGTCAGCGACCTGTGTTCAAAAGGTGACCATGGTGGCCGTGCTGTGGGTAGGCGCCTATCGCGTGATCGAGGGTGACCTCAGCATCGGGCAACTGATCGCGTTTAACATGCTCTCGTCGCAGGTCACCGGCCCGCTCCTGCGCTTGGTGAATCTTTGGCAGGAATTTCAACAAGTGGGTATTTCGGTGCAGCGGTTGGGTGATGTGCTCAATACCCAGCCTGAGCCCTCATATAGTCCGAATCGAACCACGCTCCCGCAGGTCCGAGGCCAGGTGCGATTCGAAGAGGTGACATTTCGCTATCGGTCTGACGGTCCTGAGGTGGTTCGCAAGGTGTCGTTTACCGTTGAGCCGGGTCAGGTGATCGGCATCGTCGGGCGTTCAGGATCCGGAAAGAGCACCATTGCCAAGTTGATCCAGCGTCTCTATGTGCCTGAGCGGGGGCGCATCTTGGTGGATGGAGTGGATCTGGCTCAGATCGATCCGGCGTGGCTTCGCAGACAAGTAGGAGTCGTGCTGCAAGAGAATTTCCTGTTCAACGCCTCGGTACGGGACAACATTGCGCTGACGGATCCCGGCTTGGCGATGGACCAGGTGATGCAGGCTGCGAAACTGGCCGGAGCCCACGAGTTCATCCTGGAATTGACAGATGGGTACGATACCATGATCGGAGAGCATGGATGCACGTTGTCGGGGGGGCAGCGCCAGCGGATCGCTCTGGCGAGGGCCTTGGTGGCGAACCCTCGGATTCTCATCTTGGATGAGGCCACCAGCGCTCTCGACTACGAGTCAGAGGCCGTGATCCAGCGGAATATGGCACAGATCTGTAAAGAGCGCACGGTCTTCATCATCGCACATCGCTTGAGTACCGTGCGGCCGGCCCATCGTATCTATGTCGTGGATCGGGGCGAGATTGTTGAACAGGGGTCGCATACCGACCTTCTCCGAGCCGGCGGGTGCTATGCGAGGCTGCATGCGCATCAAGTCGGTAAAGAAGAAGCCGTAGGGTGAGGTAGGAGATACAATGGCATTCGGGGCGTTTGCTCGGCATTGGACCGTGTGGAAAGCGGCTTGGCAGGCTGAATCGAGCCGGCCCGTCGGGGTGATTCCGGGCGGACGCGCCACAGAATTTTTGCCGGCGGTGTTGGAGATTCAACAGGCGCCTCCATCACCGATCGGTCGGGCCATCCTTTGGACGATCCTCGCGGCCTTCACGGGCGGAGTGCTGTGGACCACGTTCGGATGGATCGACATCGTGGCGACAGCGCAAGGGAAGATCATTCCCAGCGGCTATTCGAAGATCATCCAGCCATATGAAACCGGAGTCATCGCATCCATTCATGTGCAGGATGGACAAGCGGTGAAGCAGGGCGATGTGTTGATCGATCTCGATTCGACCCTCAATCGAGCCGATCTCGATCGGACGCTTAACGAATACCGCGCGGCGAAAGTGGAGGCAGCCCGATTGCGGGCACTGATTCGGAGCCAGGACACCTTCGAGGTGCCGTCCGATGCGGCTGAAGCCTCCGTTGTGTTGCAGCAGCAATTGCTACGGGATCAACTGGCTGAATATCAGGCCAAGGTCGCCGCTGCGCAGCATCTGGTGGATCAGCGCCAGGCTGCGGTCGAGCAAACCAACGAGAACATTCTCCGTTTAGAAGCCACCGTTCCGATGGAGAGTGAACGTGCCGAGGCCTACAAGAAACTATTCGATCGTGGGGCAGCAACCAAGATGGATTTCCTGCAGGCCGAAGGCCAACGCATCGACAAAGCGCAGGAACTCGCCGGGCAAAAGAAGAAACTCCAGCAAGACCGGGCCGCGCTCGCCGAGGCCGAGACGCACTACCGAGCCATGGTGTCAGAATTCCAGCAGACGAAACAGGCTGAACTCTCGGCACTCGAAACCAAGGCCGCGTCGCTCGCGCAAGAGGTGACGAAGGCCGGGCAAAAAACCGATTTGCAGCGGATCATCGCACCGATTGACGGTGTCGTGCAGCAGTTGGCGGTACATACGGTCGGGGGTGTCGTCACGCCTGCCCAGCAGCTGTTGATCGTCGTACCGCAGGATTATCCAGTCGAGGTGGAAGCGCAGGTCGAGAACAAAGATGTGGGGTTCGTGCGGGAAGGGCAGCCGGTCGAAATCAAGGTTGAAACATTTCAGTTCACTCTCTATGGCACGATTCCAGGTCGCGTGGTGACGGTTTCCGATGATGCGGTCCCCATTGAAGAGGTGGGCCTGGTATATCCAGCTAGGGTCAGTATGGATCGAGGAACGATCCAGGTCGAAGGCAAGCCGGTCAACCTGTCGCCCGGCATGGCTGTGACCGTCGAGATCAAGACCGGCCAGCGCCGCATCATCGAATATCTGTTGAGCCCTTTGCTGAAATCCATGAAAGAAAGCCTGAGAGAGCGGTAACGCATGTTGAAAATGTTTGCACCTCTTGGTTTCTGTGTGTGTGCCGCCGCAGTGCTTGCGCCAAGCTCCTCGACGGCCGGTGTGGCAATCGGAGAACCGAGTAAACCGCCTCAATCAGCTGCTCCCGAACCTCTTTCTCTCACCTTGAAGGGCGCCTTGGCGGCGGCGGTCAGCAACAATCCCGACGTTCTCCTGTACAAAGAGCGAATTCAGGAGGGGCAAGGTCAGGTTCGGACCCAATTGGGGGCGATGCTGCCCAACCTGTCCGCCAATGTTCGGCAGACCAGGCAGACGCAATTCTTGGGTACCATCGGGCTTTCTCCTGTGCGCACCGATCCCTTCAGCATTTTCGATACGCGCATCAGCGCGACACAAAACCTGTTCAGCCTTAGCTTGATTCAGCGATGGCGGGCTTCACGGGAGACGTTGCATGTAACCGAACAGGAATCGGAGGTGAGAAAGTTCGACACGATGGCCAGTGTGGCCCTGGTCTATATGGACGGGTTGAAGGCCATGGCCACGATCAAGATGCATGAAGCGAATCAGCACGTGATGAACGAACTACTGGAGACGGTCAGACACCGGCAGCGTGGAGGAGTCGCGACGTTGCTGGATGTTGCGCGGCTCGAAGCACAACTGGCGGCTGAACGGCAACAGGAATCATCGGCGCGGTATGACCTTAACCATGCCAAACTGAATCTGATCAATCTGCTTGCGCTCTCCATGGAAAGTTCCCTGGTTCTAACCGATGAGTGGTTGACGGAGGTACAGGACATACCGACGCCGGAACAGGCGATAGACTCGGCGTTGAACCAAAGACCGGAGGTTCAGGCACAGGTCACACGCATGAAAGCTTCGGAGCTGACCTATTCGTCCATCACCGGGGAGCGCTTGCCGTCGCTGGTTGCTCAGGGCGAGTATGGCCTCATCGGTAATCGTTGGAACAATTCCCTCGACACGTACAATATGGCGTTGACCCTTCAGATTCCGATCTTCGATGGAGCGCAACGCGAAGGCCGCATCGTGCAGGCACGAAGCCAGGTACAGCAAGAAGCGTTACGGATGAAGTCGGTGCTCAATCAAGTCAGAATGGAAGCGCGCGATGCACTCGCTTCACTGACCGCGGCGAAAGAACAGGTGGGCATCGCGCAGACCGGTCTCCAGATGGCAACAAAGGAACTGGATCTTGCGCGCGAACGCTACGCCGTCATCACCTCGGCCAGCCATTTCGAGCTGACCAACGGACTTTCCGCAGTCACCCGCGCCAGAGAAAACCTCGTCAATGCACTTTTCCAGCTCAACGCAGCTCGCGTCAATCTGGCTCGCTCCACAGGCAGCTTAGATCGATTGAATTAGTGGCACCGGCCATCAGACCAGCGTAGACGACTGCCCATTCCAAAGACAGGGGCAAAGGGCACATCACGCACAGCATCGCACGGAAACAAACGGCGGTGCCGTTCATATGCTCCCTTCAGCACTCCTGCAGGTACTCATCTAGCCGACCCGCCGTTGAATTCAGGTCAAGGGCGTAGAGATGGCATTGTCTTGACTTGACTTAGCCCTTCACTCACACTCGCAGTATGTACGATCAGTCTGAAAGTGACCTCCTGCGTATGTTGGCCGATCGGGCCGGGATTGTCGCTGACTACTACGACATTGCCGGCACGCATCATGTGACGACGGATGAAACGCGTCGGGCTATCCTCACCGCCATGAATCTCCGTGCCGCAAACCGCGAGGACCTCATTGAGGAACTGACGGTTTGGGATAATCGTCCATGGCTGCAAGGGTGTGAGCCGGTCCATGTGATTCGGTCAGGGCGAGAGATTGGGATGTGGTCATTGCATGTGCCGTGTGAGAGTTCGGATGATGCTCTCCTGAAGATCCACTGGTCTCTTCATACAGATACTGGAGAGACGTACTGGGAGAGGGAAGAAGGGCCAGGGCTCAGAATCGAAGATCAGCGTGTAATCAAAGGACGTCGTTTCATCCGTGTGGCCTTGGCATTTCCACAGGAGTTGCCGCTCGGGTATTACGCGGTGAGAGCTCAGGCGAAGGCAGGTGGCACGCACACTGAAACAATGTGCCGTCTGATCGTAGCTCCTGAGCGTTGTTACGTTCCTGAGAAGCTTCAGCATGGTGCTCGATGGTGGGGTATCGCCTTGCAACTCTATTCGTTGCGGAGCGATCGCAATTGGGGCATCGGCGACTTCGGGGATCTCGCGACCATCGTGGAATGGGCTGGAAAGCACATGGGTGCTGCCGTGATCGGACTCAACCCACTCCATGCACTCAAGAATTCCAAACCCTATCATGTGAGCCCATACTCACCGGCTAGCCGCCTATATCTCAACGATCTGTATATCGATGTTGAACAGGTTGCGGAGTATCGGACGGCACCGGAGGTACGGAGCCGGTTGGCTGATTCAACATTTCTCGCGCAGATCGAGGCAGCGAGGCGGTGCGACTTGGTGGATTACGATGCAGCGAAAACGATGAAACGCGAGATACTTGAAGCCTGCTATCGTGCGTTTCTTCGGGAACATTTCGAAGGTGAAGAGCCGGAGTTGAAGCCGACGACGGAGCGCGGGAACAGCTTTTCTCGCTTTGTCGAGCGTGAAGGAGAATCCCTGGCCGAATATGCGTTATTTCAGGCGCTGGAGGAGGAGCGGCAGGCGCTCCAATCGCCTTCGGTCGTTTGGGCGGACTGGCCGGAACCCTATCGAGTTCCAACGTCGGTGGCCGTGCAGGAATTTCGGCACCGGCACATGTCGCGGGTCAGGTTCTTTCAGTACCTGCAATGGCTGGCGGCGGAACAGCTACGTGGGCTGGTTGAGAAGGCACAAGATGCCGGAATGCCGATCGGGTTTTACCACGATCTTGCGCTCGGGAGCGATCGCTACGGAGCCGATGGGTGGCGGTATCAAGAGGTGCTGGCGTTGAATGCCGATTGCGGTGCGCCGCCCGATGCCTTTGCTCCCCAAGGGCAGAATTGGGGATTCTCTCCGCTCGATCCGCTCCGGCTTCGCGCGAGCGGCTACCAGTACATGATCAACTTGCTCCGCAACAATCTCCGCTATGGTGGCGCGATTCGGATCGATCATGTCATGGCGTTCTTCCGCTTGTTTTGGATTCCACGCGGCCTTCCCCCGTCGATGGGTACGTATGTGCATTACCGTGACGAGGAACTGCTGGCGATCTTGGCATTGGAGAGTGTGCGGGCTAACGCACTCGTCATTGGCGAAGATCTGGGAACCGTTCCCGATTGGGTGCGTGATCGACTGGGAACAGCCGGCGTCCTGTCCTATCGGGTTTTGTATTTTGAACGGACTCCCTCAGGGGCTTGGAAACCTCCGGCGCAGTATCCGGCGCAATCACTCGCTGTCGTGACGACTCACGATCTACCGACGTTGAATGGATATTGGGAAGGTGCCGATATTGAGACTCGGTCCACGCTCGGCCTATTTCCTTCCGAGCAAGCTCGGAACGCGATGCTGGATGAGCGGCAACAGGAGAAAGCCGGTATCCTCGCTGCGTTGAAGTCCGAAGGACTCTTGCCGGCCGGTGTATCGGACGATCCGGCTCTCATGCCTACCATGACTGATGAGTTAAGAGAGCGTGTTCATCAGTATCTGGCTCATACTCCATCCTGGATTGTTCTGGCCAATCTCGAAGATGTCATCGGCGCGCGCGCTCAGACCAATTTGCCTGGGACGGTGGATCAGCATCCCAATTGGTGTCGGAAGCTGAGTCTTACGGTCGAGGAGCTAAAGCGGGACGCCCGATTCAAACGGCTCGCGGCTCAGTTGCGTTTGACGCGACCCCTTGTGTAAGAACATCCGTGAACGTATCTTCTCATTGTCCATTATCTCGAACCGGTCGTCTTGATCACCGGCGGAGCCGAGCGAGTCGATGATCGCCATGACGCATCGTGACCGCCTCGTTCTTGCGATCGCCGCGGCCTGCTTTCTCATTATCTTAGTGATCGAAGAATTTGCCCCGGCCAACGTCGTGGGGGCCTATGGGTATGTCTTGCCGATCTTGTTGGTGACGACGCTTCGGAATCGAACCGTGATGTTGGTGACCGTCTTGGCTTGTGTCGTCGCGACATATTCAGGGCTGCTACAACCGACCAAGCCGGGCCGATTTCAAGCAGCGGTCATCAATCGGAGCGTTGTCGTCGGCGTCCTGCTGTTGGTGGCCTATCTGGGGGTAAGTTGGGAAGAGCGGAAGGCACGAGAAGAAGCGGCACGGGCGGCCTTGGCCCGACAGACGGAGAATCTGCTCAAAGCCAACACCCAATTGGTTCAGGCAAAAGATCAACTCAACCGGTCGGAACGGCTGGCGGCGGTAGGACAACTCGTGGCGTCCGTTGCGCACGAAGTGGGCACGCCGCTCCATTCGATTGCGTGGCATGTCCAGGCGCTGGCGGAGGAGCCTGGCGTGACGCAGGAGATGAAGAAGCGGGTTGCCATTATCGATGAACAGCTGACGCGAGTGGTGCGGATCATCCAAGACCTGCTTTCCTCCACCCGGCCACGTCAGCCGGAGCCCAAGTGGTTGCCGGTAGAGGAAGTCATCGGTCCGGCGGCCGACTTGATGGAGCCCGCGTTTCATGCGAAAGGGATTACCTTGACGATTCAGATTCCTGAGCACCTGCCGCTGGTCTGGGCCGATAAGGAAAAAATGCATCAGGTGTTGGTGAATATCCTGGCGAATGCGCTGGCCGCCACTCCTTCGGAAGGGACGGTGAACATCGTCGCGGGAGCCCGCGAGGCTTCTCCGGAAGAAGTCGACCGCGGGGGAAGGGCAGCCGGCCGAGTGTCCCCTCTGGTGATGACCATGACCGTCCAAGATACAGGGTGTGGCATGCCTGAAGCCGATGCGGAAAAAGCCTTCGAGCCGTTTTTTACGACGAAGGCAGTTGGCAAGGGGACCGGCTTAGGACTATTCTTGAGTCGCGAAACCGTGCTGGTTCATGGCGGGAATCTCATGCTGACGAGTGAGATGGGGCGTGGCACCACCGTAGCGGTGACGTTGCCCGCGGTGCAACGTGAACCTATCCGTGTGATGGAGGAGGCGTGATGCAACCAGCGACGATACTCGTGGCCGACGACGATGTGGTTGCACGTGAACTCCTGGCGGAAGCGCTCAGGAAAGAAGGGTATCACGTTGAGGCATTTGCCGGTGGAGAAGAAGTGATCGCGCGTGGGCGACAGGGACGGGTCGATTTGGTATTGACGGATATCCGTATGGGCGCCGTGGATGGGCTCACGGTCCTGAGGGAGTTCAAGCGGGTGAGTCCGAATACAGCGGTTGTGGTCCTGACCGCCTTCGGTTCTCTGGAAGGAGCGATCGAAGCGATTAAGCAGGGGGCCTATGACTACCTGGCGAAGCCGTTCAAGAAAGAAGACATCAAGTTGGTCGTCAAACGAGCCTTGGATCACTGCCGACTGCTCCAAGAGAATGCGCGGTTCCGAGAAGAGTTGAAGAGCAAGGGGGAATGGTCTCCCTTGGTCGGAAGCAGCACGGCGATGCTGGAAGTGTACAAGTTGGTCGCGCGCGTGGCTGAGAGCAAAAGCACGGTTCTGCTGCAAGGGGAAAGCGGGACTGGCAAAGAGCTCATTGCCCGGGCCATCCATACGAATGGTCCGCGTCGTGATAAGCCGTTCATCCCGGTCAATTGTGGCGCCTTGCCGGATACGCTGCTGGAATCTGAAATGTTCGGGTATGAAAAAGGGGCATTTACCGGCGCTGCAGGAACCAAGGTGGGACTCTTCGAGTCGGCCAACGGGGGAACGTTGTTTCTCGACGAGATCGGTGAACTTGGACAGGCCTTACAAGTGAAATTGTTGCGGGTGATGCAGGATCAGGAAGTTCGCCGAGTGGGGAGTACGACCTCCACGAGGGTCGATGTGCGGATCATTGCTGCGACCAATCGGGATCTTGAGCAACTCGTGAAGGAAGGAAAGTTTCGGGACGACCTCTTTTATCGTCTGAAAGTCGTCCCTATCACGTTGCCGTCGTTGCTGGAGCGGCGGGAAGATATTCCGATGCTGGTGCATCATTTCTTACAGAAATGTGCCGCTGGAACTGCGCATGCAGTGCGCGGTGTGCTGCCGGAAACCATGGCGCTGTTGACCCAGTATCGGTGGCCGGGCAATGTTCGAGAGCTTGAAAACGCGATTGAACGGGCTGTGTCGTTGAGCCACGGACCTCTCTTGACGCCTGAGGATTTGCCCGACGTGATTCGTCAAGGCGCAGCGGCCGACGTCGATGCGCGACAGACGCAAGCTGATCGACTCGATGAAGTGTATCTGACGTTAGAGGAAGTGGAAAAACGTCACTTGACCCGTGTGCTTAAAGAAACGAAGGGAAACAAGGTGAAGGCCGCAAAAATCCTCGGCATCGACAGACGAACGCTCTACCGTATGGCAGAGCGTTTCGGCCTGGATCTTGGCGAAGAAGCTGAGGCAGTAGAAAAAGAACCGGTCTAAGGTTTTGCGCCGTAAAAGGTCTCAGTTGTGTACGTCGATTGTACGATTTTCAATTCGTTCTTGATCAATCGGAGCTTGTTTTCAGCGCTTTGAGGAACTTGGGGAGCTGTGGGACCCCAGCTATCGAACATCGTTTGCTTGCCTTCAGACAAGATTTGTAACCGGAGTCTGGTGGCTTTGTCGGTTTCCGGTGTTACCGATGCTTCGGCACGGCTTCTCACCACACCGAACCGTCCTTTCACGAGCCAATCCCAGATACTGGGCTGTTCATCCCTGTAATCTGCCTGTAACTGAGATCCGTCCTTCCAGTTCAGGTCGTAGTCATCGTCCTTCAAGACTTTTGTCACGGCTGCCTTCACTTGATCTGCCGGTACGGGCAACGTCACGTCGACGACATCGGGTTCGATTGTGGCACGCGGGGCGCTGCTGCATCCAAAGGCAAAGGCGGCGATGACGACGATGGCTAGACAGTCCTTTCGGATCATTTTGTTCTGGCCTCCTTCAGACGGTAGACAAGGTGAGTATCGGTCTGTGTCACTCCTTCTATGCCATGAATACGACTCAAAACCAGTTGGGTCAAGGCGTCCTGGTCCGGGATATCAGCGACTGCGATGATATCTGGCTTCCCCCAACAGGGATCGATCGTCTTGATCTCTTTAATTTCCCCTAGCGCTTTGACTACAGCGGATGTCTGGCCCGGCAACACATTGATCAATACATAAGCACGATCCGACATACCTTGATCTCCTGGAGCCGGACCATGAATCGTGTAGGGGATTGCCCCAGAAGTGGGCTGCTTTATAGCAAAGTCGGTCTGGCCTGTCAACACCGGCTTGGTTTTAGTGGCCTTGGACGATGAAGGAGAGGGGATGGATTTCAAGTTTGGTTTTGCCATGGTCTCACTTTGGCGCAACAAGCACTTCGACCCTGCAGTGCTCGCTGACGCTGGTTAAGGTTGTTTCCAGCCGTTTTGGACTGCCGATGCGGCCTTCCGGATCGTACATAAAGCAAAACAAGATTGAGCATCGCCCTTGCGTTCTGTAGTGCGCTGAGTCTGCGGTAACTTGATCGGCAAGCTCCTTCGTCGTCAATCCAGGTCTGGTCTTTTTCGCCACCACCGCGATCTGATCTTTATTGACTAGGAGCGTCGTTCTTGGTGCGCCTCCTGTATAGGGTGGCGTCCATTCATCGGTGGCCACTTCATCAAACTCCACCTTCAACAGCGCGCACAATAAGTCCTGTAGGTCATAGTCATCCTCGACCTCGAGGGTCGGACGATAGTCTCTCCGCAGACGGAGTTGGCGAGCGACGGCGTGGAAGCGAAGACAGACTTTCCGAATGACATCAAGCGGGTCCTGGTCAATCGCGGAATCGAGCGTGGATTCGACCGACCGAGCGCGGCTCAGACTGATCGACGGCTTTTCAATCTGCGGGTCGTGCGGTGGCGGTACAGCGGAATGAGTCATCGCTGAGGGCACGGTGTGAGTGTTCCCCGTCGTGGGTGGGGAATTGACATGAGGTTGAGCGGGTATTGAAGGGGATGCCGGAGCGACCGCCGGTGATAGTGGGACTTGCTTTCCCTCGACTGAACTGTGGAGTGCCGATGGCATCGGTTGAGCGGGTGGAATTGAAACCAGAGGGGGGGAGGATTCTTGAATTGGGGCAGGGATTGGGGGAGCGGGCGGCTCGGATGCGGCAGGCAGGGGCATCGGTGTAGGTGTCGGCGCCGCGATCTGAGGCTCTGTCGTAGCCGATTGAGCGTGAGGTATGGGTGTGACAGGGGAGATCGACGGCCCCACATTCGTCGTCATGGCCACGGCGACCGTCATCGGCGACGTCGCTTGGGTTGTCACAGTCGTTGGCGTCGCGGGCGAGACAAGCACCAGACGTGCGGTGTTGTTTATGCTTGCTTCATGTGATGGCTCGGGTTTTGGTGGCGGCTTGAGTCCTTGAAGTTCCAGTTTCCGGTCCTCCAGGGTGTGCATGAGGCTTTTAATGACAGAAAGGGTCTGCGCCGCCTCAGCCTTGTCCGCTGTGCGAATCTTGAAGTTCCGATAGGTTTGGTATTCGTGGGAGCGCTCACCGAACGTCTGCCGTAGGCATTCACGAAACTGTAGCTCGGCTTTGCTTTGTGCAGCGTCACGATAGGGGAATCCCTCTTGGCTCAGGTCCTTAATTGCGGTCAGGACTTCCTGAAACCTGTTGATTCCATGAGTGATCTCTTCGATGAGAGCAGTTTTCGATCGGGCTCGTTGATGGTCCGCCGCGCGCGTCCGTGCCATGGCTGTGTGAAAAAGTCTAGCTGAGGGTCATGCAACTGGCAAGAAAACAACGGGTTTTTACGGAATTGGTCAGAGCACCGAAATCCTACTCGAGAGGGACGAACAGAGATGAGTCGAGCGTAGAATCATTGAGGTTGCATCAAAACGACGCAGGAAACAGACTCGTTGGAAAGTGAGAGTCCCGTTATCTTTCATATGTACGTATTCCAAAGGATATTGACTTCAGCCGTTGACTTCTGGCATTTTTTCACCCCGAAAAATTCGAAAGGTGCTTCAACGGACAAGTGAGTAAAGCCGGTTCGGTACAGCACCTTGCGGCTATTCGAGAGGTAGTCCGGGCACTCGCGCGATGCCGGCGTTTCGTGGATCGAGCAAACGAATGACTTGGAAGCGACACATCATTTTAATCCTCTCGACGACCTCGTTGACTCTTCTCGCTCTTGAGATAGGGCTACGAGGATACGATGCGTTTCAAGGGCGGAGCTTTTGGAAGACCAGCGGAAATATCTTAACCGAACCGATCAAGCTGTATCCGTTTCGCACGTTTGGATTTGATCTCTATAAGACTGTTGACGGACAAACCTATATCAGTTCCCGCCATAAGGAACTCTATCCGGTTAAGAAACCCAGCAATACGTTTCGCATTGTGTGCATTGGCGGATCGACCACGGAAAATTTGATCGAAGGGATGCATTATCCTAAAGCACTGGAATCGCGGCTAAAAGAACGCTTAGGCCACGACAACATAGAAGTCATCAATTTAGGCAATTCGGCGTATGCGACTCCGCATTTCATCATTCTTCTCGCCCTAGATGTGATTTCGTGGAAGCCCGATTTGGTTATTCTCAGTGAAAATGTTAACGACTTAGCCGCAACGTATTTCCCAAACTTTACTTATGACTACTCAAATAAGTTCTCCAATCCGTTCTTTTTGCCCGATTATGCTTCTCGCTTCACGATTCCCAATGTCCTCTTTCAGCATTCGCGGTTATACTGGTTCATCCACCATCGTCTTCATAAGAACCCTACTTACAATATTCAGAGAAAATCGTATGGGGGTGTGCCTAATTCGGTATCGATCACGGTGTTTAGGCGGAATCTCCAATCCTTTGTGACTCTGGCTCAGGCCAATGGGATCCCCGTGCTCCTCGCCTCTCAACCATTACAGCCCTCTGAGGAATATTTCGTAAACCATATGGCATATAAGCCATACAATGACATTGTGGTTTATCCGTTACATAACGAATTCGTGAGCCACCATAAACACTACAATACCATCATCGAGGAAGTCGCCGCTGAGACAAAGACGTTCTATCTCGATAACGATGCCATCTTACGCGGCGACACAGACTATTTTGTGGATCCGGTGCATTACTCGCGAAAAGGAATCGAACAGTTAGCAGAAAATTATGCTAATTATATTATCGATCACAATATCATAGCCTCTCAGCAGCGGAAGAGTGTCGGTCCCTCCCTCAAAAGCAACGCCAACTGAAAACTTCTTCGGCGGTCCGTTCTTCCTGACGTGGACCCATGCTTTGGTCAGCTCCGAGCATCTGATCCTGTACGAACTCACGTTCTCGCCCGACATCAGAACTCCGGTCTCTACAGCCTGACTGATGCGATCTCAAGAGTCGACGGCCGTCAGGATCATGACGGCCGTCCATCAAACCGATACCCGCGCCGCATCCGCTTGCGGATCACTACCCAGGCTTCCCCCGGCAATCACACTCCATATGATGATACACCAACCGCGGTCGGGCGCGGGCTAGACCCTAAATGCGAAGCTCCCCCAGTGATTCAAGCGGTTAAGCCGCCTCTTTAGATGCCATCTGTGTACAAGATGCTGCACAGCGGCGGCACATCTCGGCGCACTGCTTCACCATCTGATCGTCACCAGCTATGTGCTCGCAGCTTTCCGCGCAGAGCCGGCAGATCTCGGAACAAAGGCCGCACATGCGATCGTGAAGCGAAGATTCCCGAAGCATATAATCAGCGGTTGTCGTGCAGATTTGTGCACAGTCCATCAATAAGCGGATATGATCTGGGGTTGCGTGACGTCCTCCGAGCGCTACGCAATGCCCGATTATTTGAACGCAGAGCGCATGGCAGTCTTGGCAGAGCCGTATACAGCGGGTCATGTCGTCGGTCGTGGGATGCCCTCCCATGGCGGTCGCCTCGTGTGTCGCGGCATCCACCGCCCGCAGCATCATCAACGAAGCACTCGTCGTGAGCAAAGAGGCACCGGTGGTCATCAATGTTCTTCTGCTTATGTCTGGCATATGTCCCCCTTTCGTGGCTCTGATCCTCGTCGATCGCGAGGATCTTGGATCATTGCAACAGTATGAAAACGCCTAATGGGCTATTGCAGGAAGCGAGACGAAAGAGGGTATCAAATCCGTAGGACCGTCGTTCGAACCGAGGGATGAAGGGAGGTATCGGGGTTACGTGGTGGTTCGGTTACTGAAACAAGCGGAACAAATGTATCGGGAAGGAGCGGAACCGGCAACGCACTTTCAAGATGGAAGGTGCTGGTGGCATTGTGAGTAGAAAACTGTGAAAGCGGACCCATTTCGAGAAAAGCATCGCATGTTTCGCGAACAGGCTCTTCTGTCCCTGACGAGCAATCCATTTCAGCAGCTTGTTGTAACGGCAGGATACAGGCGTAGGCATTGAAGGTCAGGACAATGAGCAGGAACGCCAAAAAGGTGGATACCCGTACCATGGGTTTAAATGCTACGCCTTGCGTTCAGTAGTGTCAATTCAAGGGTTATATACCCATCGGACGATGAATCGTGTACGGGGCAAACGAATCCAAAATAACCAGAATTGGATCGGAATGTAACTTCGACCAGAGCTGATCAATTGATGACTGTCTTTGTGTTGATGCGTGGCGAAGAAATAACCTCAGTCTGTCCATTCGGACGCTGAATAACCGCGCGCATCACCCGTTCGAGTTGGCCTATGCCGAAGCTAAGCTCAGGGGTTTGATCAGTCAACATGCCGACGTTCCCTATGACAGCGCGGGTATAACTCTTCCCTTTGTCCGTTTCAATACTGACGCGGGTGCCGAGGCTTCCGACTGTGTCGGGGACGACAATCGTGACGTAATTTCCCCGAGAGGTATTCAGGAACATGCGTACCGGTCCGTCCATATTGATCCACATGAGGTCTTGTCTGCCGTCGCTGTCTATGTCGACGATCAGAGGCGACTGACCAAAGTGTCGATTCTCCATTCCCAGGGTCGGTGTATGGTGAAACATGCGCGCGCCGTTCTCAGTATATTGCAAATACGTGCGCCCAGAGAGCTTCAACAATGTATGGACCGGCCACTTGATATAGTTCTGCGCCACAAACAGATCGAGTTGCCCGTCGAGGTTTAAATCTTCGAACACCGCACCCCATGCGAACCCTTCACCCGTGAGCCGGTACGTCTCAGTGACGTCGGTGAAGTGAAAATCACTGTCATTTCGCAAGAGCATCCATTCGTGGGTATGGTGTTGGTCGTCTCGTAGATCACCTGAGGTGAGAAAGAGAGGGATGGATTGGCCCACGTTGGTAAAGAACAGATCCTGGTCGCCATCGTTATCGATGTCGCCGACCGCCAAGCCCATCCAAAAACCGAACTCTGATTTGGCGGCTATAGGCTGAAATGTACGATTCTTCATATTGCGGAAGATCTCGACCGCGCCCGTATTCTGGGAAACCACCAGATCTTGCCAGCCGTCCGAGTCCAGATCCACAAAAACGGAGAGAAAGGTATTCTGTTTCCCTGCGGTGCCGGACGATTCAGTAATGTCCGTAAATGTGAGATCCCCGTTGTTCAACAGCATGCGATTCGGCTTGGCGTGCATCGGATCATTAAAGGTCGCGCTCCGGAATGTCTTCGCATTCACGAACACGCTGACATATAAGTCTCCATCTCCATCATGGTCGATATCCGAGACTGCCACACTAAACGGGACCGAATCTGCAGGAAGATCGACCGGAATAGGTTTCCCCAGAAACCGCCCCCTGTCGTTGAGATAGAGATAGAGGCCGTTCTCACGCGCCACAATCAAATCCGTGTCCCCATCTGCATCCATGTCGATCGCCGTGCTTCCGTAGGTGGCGCTGTCATTCGAGAGGCCGGTGCCATGTTCAATATTCACCATGCGGCCATTGCGATAGCTCAACAAGACATCGCGCTGTCCCTCCCCGCCGCCGACAAAGACCTCGAACTTCCCGTCACCATCGATGTCGATCACCGCTGCTCCGGTAAATGGATGAGTGCCCTGCTTCCACACGTGCCTAAAATCGGCGGGAATTGAGGTAAACGGTACCGACGGAGGAAAGTCAGCAGACCGTGATGCACATCCACCGAACAACAACACGCAGACAACCAACCAGACCTTGCTACGAATAGTATGTTCCGAGGACATCGAGCTTCTCCCATTTCATTGCCTGCAGCGGCTGAATGATAGGTGGTCTAGAATCGGCTAGTGAATTTATTGGCGGGTAATCCAACGCCAAAACTCGACATACCAGGGCGTTCCGCCATCGTCCACGATATTCTCAACCACAAACGGCATACGATGTCCTTCCGAATCGCCAACATCCACGCGCAACACATTTCCCGCAGTATCGGCAAGAATAAAGTTGTCTTTGGTGAGAGTGGGTGCGACCATGGCGTAGGTTTCCCCATTTGGTGCGATGAGAGCCTTGGGAGCCAGATGTTCCGCCTTATGCAATCTCATGAGGGCGGTGGCTTTTTTCTGCAGTTCTTCCGAAGAAATCACCATGCCTCCAATCTCGGCATGCAACGGCTCTGGGTTGCCCGTGGTCGCAAGCGTGACCAAGGCGTCCGAAGCTCTTCCAGCCACTGAGGCCGGCAAGTCTGCTGCGTAGCCCGGTACAGCAAAGGTCAATCCCAGAACTAGTATCAACGAAGCGTTCCAAACTTTACCGTCTTTGTGCCATTTGTTGTTGATCGTTGTGTGGGTCATGATCGATCTCCTTAGGTTAGCGGTACATTGGTGTCTGCGGGGTTCACTTTCTGCGACAACCGGCCGTTTGTAGAGTCCGTCAATTTCACGTGCTGGTGTGAAGAGAGGACCTACGTCATTCGGGTATTCGGGTATATGGGCTGTAGTCTGTGCCTGCATAAGAACCTTACAAGTCCGTTTGCTTGTTTGGGTAGACTGCTGGGGATGCTGTTGAGCACAGCCTATTGGGTCGGCATGCGAATGAGCGAAATTGTGTTGCCGGGGTGCGAACAGGTCAATCTTGAACGAGATATGCTTCTCTTGGAGGCAACTCATAACACGTTCCAAACTTGGACTACATCAATCGTGGGGTCAGATCGGGTAGAGAGAACAAACGGTGGTGATGGAATTTGATGATCGTGTAGGTTACTGCCGGCGGAACATTTGTTATGGAAGGTGGTTAGCGGTGTCTTGGAAAGACTCGCCGGAACTGTGTCCGGCTGGGCCGGTCATCGTCATCTGGCTCTGACCGGTGTCGGATGTAGGTGCACACGAAGACTACACTGAATGCTGGTGCTGATGCTCACCGTGCTCGCCAGTGTGCTGATGATCATGGCGCCCGGTGTCGGTGGCATGCTCGTGAGTATGGGCATGCTCGTGTTCATGTTCATGGTTGTGAGTCTGAGCAGTGCCATGCATGTGTTCATGGCTGTGGATGTGCTTATGAGAGTGAGAGCCTTTCATGGGAGTACTCCTTTCAAATAGACTCCTCCAAGAATACCACTCTTTCTTGAATCATGGAATACAGACGGGGCGTGGATTATTTGGGTCGAGCTGCAAGATGAACTGGTGGAAAGGAGTGGTGACACAGGCCAAAACCAAGGCTCCATCTTATATAGAGCGCAAGATTTTGGAGGACCACCAGTGTCTAGGACCGTGCTAGTTCAGAGGAAAATCCCAGCATGTGGGCTTTGGATTATCCGACTCTGGGACTGGCACGCGGTGCATTGCCCGTAGCGCAGTTCGATCTGGCTCACTGTGCTGAGGCGATGCCCATGTCCGTGACCAGTCCTTTTGTATTTGAGAGAACTGATGGTCGTGCGTGGTTTCTGTTTTGACCCACGTCTCAATACGGTCCTCCGGTGGTGCAATTCTTGACTTGAGGGGTGTGTTGGCGGACCAATTGTCGCGGACCCATCCACGCGGGGTAAGGTGCCATTCAACATGGCCTTCTTCGATAGCCAATCGGAGATCCCTTCAGGACGGTGTGTCTAAGTGAAGTAGCCCGAGACAACGCCCGATCTGGCATCGAAAGGCAAGTTGTATACCCACGCTCAGCTTGACCTTGCGACTGCTGGATACCCCAAGAATCACACTTTTTTTATGCGGGTACCTTCTCTCCAACTGGGTCGTAGAATCAGTTAGATTCAGCACATGAATCAACTTGTATTCAGTGAACACTCAGATTCGTTGGCTGCGAACTTGGGAGAGAAGGATCGTGGTATCGTCGGCGGGCATGAGCGGGGGTTCTTGCATATAGCCGCTCCCGCGTGGTTCAGGCTCGATGGGGATTGGAGTTGTCGCTACGTAACCAACGCTCGAAGCGTTTGTGTTGGGCTCAAAAGGACGTTTTTGCCAAATCACCTGAAGGTTTCTGCTGAACAACCTGCCGCGCTATAAGATCAGGGGCAGAAAGTTTGGTGCCCCGATGCGAATTGAACGTACGACCCGCGGTTTAGGAAGTGCCGTCTTGAATCACTAACCTACTGAACCTAAAGCAACAGGCGGGTAGGGGACAGACAGAGGCGGCCCAATAGGGTCACTCTTCTGCACCCCTTCAAGGGGTTTCATCTGACCTCCTACCATCCCAAAATTCGTAGCCGTGCTCACGCTGGCAATCGAGTCTGGCGCTGGAGAATGTTTTAGGAAGATGAGGAAGCCTTTCACCGAATAATCGCTCTTCCAGCGATTTCAAACTCGTCAATGACCTCCATGCATTGACGCTTTGCACAGAATGCTTACGGGTGGTATATAGCCCGACTAACCTGTCCAAGCACTGGAGAATGAGAGCACACATGTCGCAGCGGATAGCGATCCTTTTTGTCCTGATGTTGTTGTCACTGGCTGGATGCTATTGGACGCTTGAGCAACGGTGGCAAGCGTTTGACGAGCAGACGCGGCAAGAAATCGGGGTCAAAACCAAAGACTACTATGTCCATGAATGGGGAAACCCGTCAAAGCAAACGAAGACCATCGATGGTGAAGAGGTGTGTACGTGGGAATGGAGGGGGTATGGTGGAAGTCAGGGGTGGAACAAGACGCTGACATTCTCGCCAGACGGGGTGTTAAAAACCTTTCATCGAGAGTATTGGCCCAAGGATTGAGGAATTGAGAGTTTTCCTTGAGATGAAACAATGCGAAAGTTATGCACCTAAGCCCCCGCGTCAAACCCAACCTCGTGAATGACCGTATAGTACCAGGCCTTGGTCGAGGCTGCGCTTCTGGCGAGACACTTGCGCCGCGTTCACCGCATATTTTCGGCACATCGCTTCCAACCATACCCCGGTTTCCCACTTCTGTAACACCGCTAACTTCTGCTCACCACTTTATCGCCGCCGTCGCCCTCGACCAGTCTGGACAGGTTTCATCACGGTGTCCATTTCGCCCTCCCTCGCTTATGCAACCTGTCCAAATACTAAGTGGGGCACCACACTATCGATGGCGGAAATATGATATGTTCAAAGATGGGTAAAGAAATCACGTAGCAGTAGGGAGTGACCCGCGAATAGAAGTACTCATCGACTCGAGTTTGTTAGATAGTATGAAACCTACCCACGGAATTTCCACCTTTCTGGCAGTGAGAACCCCAAAAATCTGGATCGGATCGCTCAATTCTTTGCAGTGGAAGTCTTCGTGGACAGCGAACTTTCTGAATCTCATAGGTGGCCCCCTGCTCGCGTGCTCAGTTTTGGCCTGCACGCAGCCATTATTCCCACCCGATGTGACCAAGACGCTTGATCCTGCTCTCCAGATGAACATTTTCAATCCGGAGGCCGAGACCTCTCTTAAAAACCACCCCGTTCAGGTAGGTGGTCGGATTATTGCCGCTGAGGAGACCGATGAGGGGTCTTTGATTACCCTCGAGGAGTTGCCGCTTACCCAATCCGCGAAGATGGTTGTCGAGTCAGCTCCATCAACCGGCCAGTTTGTGCTTGTGTACAAGGATCGCATCGACCCTGCGGCGCTCCAGCGAGGGAATAAGCTCATCGTGGTGGGACTTCTCAAAGGCACCCACGAAGTTACCATCACCGGTGCCCGGAGACCTGTCCCCTATTTGATCGCTCGCTGCATGCATGTATGGAAAACCGGCCGCTACGCGATTAGTGATTTTCCTCATTTGCCAGGCGGATATTACACATTACGACACGAGACGTATTGTCTCAACAGCCCGCTTGATCAGGCATCCACTTCCGATCGGGCGATTGCTTCCTTGACTGGTGCAGTATCTCATGGAGTGGCGACCGGCGATGTGACCAGTGACTCTGCTGTGCTGTGGTTTCGGACGGATGGTCCGGCTCAAATAGAGGTCCGCTTCGCGGCAGTCCACGAATGGGAACAAGCGGCACGCGTGAAGACCGAACGGGTCTTCATGAAGGCGGATCAAGACTTCACCATGAAGCTTCCACTTACCGGATTGCGCCCGGCGACCCGCTATCGTTATGTCGTTCGTACCATTCAGCCCGCCCTCCCGACGGAGTCCACCTCACAACTCACGCAAGGCGAATTTACGACAGCACCTTCCGCGAGTGAGTCAGTTCCCATCACATTTTTATGGAGTGCCGATTTGGGAGGACAACATCGCTGTCGAGATGACAACACGGGGTATCCGATCTTTGAGATTCTTCGGCGTCAAAATCCGGACTTTACGATTCTGCTGGGTGATCTCATCTATGGCGATGACAGATGTCCCTCTCCCCCTAATGCCGGGGGGAGTGAGTTCACGGCATCCACTCTGACCCAGTATCGAGCGAAGCATCGCTATCAACATGGATCCTCCGCTCTCCAACGGTTTCTTGCATCAGTTCCGGTTTCGGCAGTCTGGGATGATCATGATGTCACCAATAACTTCTCCGGCCCCTATGAGCCGTACATGCCGCTTGGGCGGCAGGCATTGTTAGAGTACTGGCCGATTCGCACCGCTCCAGATGATCCCACGCGGCTGTATCGGCAACTCCGCTACGGCGCCGATCTCGAGATCTTCATCCTGGACACTCGTCAATACAGGAGCCTTAACGCGGATCTCGATGGGCCGGAGAAGACAATGCTGGGGAAGACTCAACTCGCGTGGCTGTTGGATGGACTAGTCCGCTCCACTGCAACGTGGAAGGTCATCGCAACAAGCGTCCCGTTATTCACTCCAAAGGCCGGTAACATTGTGAAGCCAGGGAATGATAGCTGGGCACGAGAAACCGACGGGACGGGGTTTCAAAACGAGTTACACACGATTCTGAACACCATTCTTTCAAAGCCCATTCGGAATGTCGTCTGGTTAGCTGCCGATGTCCATTTATATGCAGGCCAACGCCTATGACGCAAACGACGATGGCGTGATCGATTTTCATGAGTTCATCGCAGGGCCTTTATCAGGCGCGTCCAGGACTCCCCTTCTCCCGGATTCAACGTTCCATCCAACGACGTTGTTTAGCGAAGGCGGCTTCATGAACTTTGGGAAAATATCCGTACGAGGAGCCGTGCTGGAGGTGACGATGATCGATGACACCGGCAGGACGCGGTTCTCGTATCAACTGATGGCTCAATAAGCCATAGGAGCGCGGACCCATCCAATCGCGCTGAGCGGTTCTGAGAATGTCCATGCGGCCTCATCTCGCTTGACTCAGCAGATAATTGATGTCCGTGGAGAACTTCGCTGGACTTGCGCTTCGGGTTTTCACGGTGAGAGCGGAGGTTCTACATGGTATGTATTCGCGCAGCGAGATCTCTTACGATCGCCTCGCCGCTTTATGTATCTGACACGCGGCATGAGCATAGAGCCAAAGCTCTCTCCTCTGTTCTGTTTCCTTATTCGTGACTACATATCGCTCAACTTGTTCGTCAATGGGCCGCCGACAGTGAATGCACATCGAGACTTCTGGCATGGTGCTCTCCTTGATGAGAGTGATGCGATCACAAGCAATGATCGATCCAGCCTCCTTTGAGATCAGGACGGTTGGAAGTCCTCGTTCAGTGTATGAATTCAGTGCTGGGCACGACGGTTTCGCCCGCGCGATCGATCAGTCCTTGAGTTGAGTGCTGACCGGCGACCTGGCCCGCGAGGTTCGGATGGCCGTACAGGCCTCTAGATAGTGAGAACGTCACAGCAAGAACATCACTGAAATTGCATGAGTCATTCTCTACCTTGGACATTTCATCTTACAGTCTGACTCGCATGGCAGCAAAGAAATAATCAGTGTCCTTGTTCCCTCCGGCTGGTAAACCGGCCGAGGCAGGCAGTCGGTCGAAGTACGACCCCTTGAACCAGTGGGTGTATCCAACATCGAAATCGAGGTTATTGTTTACCGCCCATTGCAACCGAACTTCCACGTCCTGGCCGATCGACGTCCCGGCTTGTCCAGTCTCGTCCCGGAGTCCGGAACTGCCAAATGCATCTTTGCTTTGAGCCAAGTACCAGACACGATGCTTAACTTGGAAGTTCACTCCCTTCGCTGGGGTGAGAATCACGCGCCATCCCGGTGAACTGAAATTGGTTCGAAAGAACGGCCCAAAGATTCCCGTTGGATTGTATTCCCAACTTCGATCTCCGAACAACGAATCAAACGATTCGTTTTGGCCGTCATCAGGATTTCGGTCGCCGCTGGCATAGGCATAGTGAAACAGTATTCTGGGCGTCCAGGGCAGCTGAAAGGTATAGCCTAGATCGAGATGCTGAAAATGCGCAAAATGATTCGTGTCTCCAAGTGTTCCTAGCTGCCAGGTGCTCTCAATTTCGTAATCGAACTCGCCTGCCTTCGGTTCTTTCGAAAGGCGTCCCCCAAATGTGGAATACGTGCGTCGGAGGGTCCCAGCATCGAGCCGTTGATCCTGGAGACCCATGTAATACGTGTCCACCTGGAACCAGCGGAAATGGCGGCTTTCCCAATAGGCTCCCCAAAATAGTAACTTGTCATTCTGCCGATCAAGGCTCACCTCGTCTCGGACGACCGGTTCAACGAAAAACGCCCGAAGGCGCCAGGTCGTGTTCCGGGCGATTTGCCAATGAAGCCCGTCGAAGGAGTTGACAGTGTTCCTAAAGTTATTTCTGGAGATGAGCCGACGCCGACCAAAGTCCAGCGTCATGCGTCCGAAATGCACATCGGTCCGCAATTCACTGCCGAAAAGGTTGCGGACGGTCAACGAGCCGAATAATTGGAGAATATCGAACTCATCAACTGTCGTCGTGCCGTGGAACGCTCCGGGATCTCCATCCAAAAAGGAGCGTGAGTCCTGCCGGCATTATTCGCGAAATAAGCAATACTAAAAGCAGTGGATTTGTGACGTACAAGTGGATTGAGCTTCATGTCCCGCTTCTAGGGGGATCTGAGCGCACGTTGTACGGTCGAACGTTTCTCATTGATCTCATCGTGCATGCGAAAGAAGAACCGATACCAAGGCGGGCGTCGTACGCGTTTGGCTGGCAGGACGACCAGTTCTTTTTCAGAAAATCTTGATCGCAAGCTCGGGCGAGCTCGTCATGAGGTCTACGAGCCACCGATGGCTCTCTCAAATCTCGTGCGGAGGCAGACCTTAAGACTTCTTATTGCGGATGGCCAGATGCAACGTGATGGGGAATACCATGACATAAAACAACACGAGCCCTCCCAGTAGGAGCTGGCTGCGGACTTGTAGAGGATCGGCGAGGATATCCTGCTCCCTCCAGAGATGCTTGGTCATGAGATCACACGCAAACCCCGCGACGGCCAACGCATACCAGAACCGCCACCGGCGCGAGGTGTACAGTGCTTGCTCTCGTCGGTGGATGAGAAGAACCTGAGCGAGAAGCCCAACGATGGCGGGGTAGGGGGCCCACTCAGGAACCCCGTGGGGCCATATCAGCAAGACCAAGACGATGGCGACGAAAATAATGATGGTCCCAAACAGGAATCCCCGGCGGGTTTCTGAAAGGATCGTGCTCTGGCGTTCCATCACCTACCCAAGGAGTTTGTGGAGAAGGAAGAGTCTCAGCAATCCACCAAGACGCCTCCTGTGGCTGAATCTCTTCAAATTACATTCATTTCAGCAGGAGCCCTTTTCGTTCCCACCGTTCAACGTGTGCTTTGCACAGTGTTTGAGCTGTCCGCCAAGATCTCAGGCTGCGTAGCACGTTCAATAGCAGATAAGCTGAAGACCTAGCGGAGTAGAGATTCAGTCAACTCCCCTTGTTCCGGTACTCCTTCACTAGATCGCAAAGCACTTCCTCAAGCAAATCGTTGAATGTTCGGCCTTCCCGAATAGCGAGGGTGCGGACCTCCTTGGCGAGATTCCCCTCGACACGCGGGCCATCTCTTGCTGTGTCACGGTGCGTGACCGTACTGGATGGGTGCATGGGTGTCAAGGTACATCGCTTGATAAGGAGAGTGGAAGGGAGAAAGAGGCTAAAATGGTTGGAATATCACAAAAAACTGTGGTGCCCCCGATACGAACCTCCATGGATCGACGCTTTGCACAGAATGCTTACGGGTGGTATATAGCCGGAATAACCTGTCCAAACACAGGAGAATGAGAGCAAATATGCCTCAGTGGATAGTGATCCTTTTTATCCTGATGTTGTTGTCACTGGCTGGATGCTATTGGACGCTTGAGCAACGGTGGCAAGCGTTTGACGAGCAGACGCGACAAGAAATCGGGGTCAAAACCAAGGACTACTATGTTCATGAGAGGGGGAACCCGTCAAAGCAAACGAAGACCATCGATGGTGAAGAGGTGTGTACGTGGGAATGGAGAGGGTATGGTGGAAGTCAGGGATGGAACAAGACACTGCAGTTCTCGCCAGACGGGGTGTTAAAAGCCTTTCATCGAGAGTATTGGCCCAAGGACTGAGGAAGTGAGAGTTTTCCTTGAGATGAAACGACACGAAAGTCATGTATCTAAGTCTCCGCGTCAAACTCCACCTCATGAATGACCTCGTAGTATCCAGGCCGTTCAGCTTGCTGCCGGACGATCCAGGCTTCAGCATCTCCCTTCGTGGAGAACTGCTTCACCAAGACCAGGTGATCCAGGTCCCCGATATTGGCAAAGACGTGGAAGGGATGATCCGAATAAGTGGACATGGCATTCCTCGCTCACTTAGACCGGTTCAGATGCTGTAGACCTGCCGAAATCGACAGTCACGGAAGCCCACTGGATAATTCTATCCGGCTTGGGTGACCCAATCGGGCACCGGATAACTGGTCACACTGGCCTCCCGTCCACAATGATCACATATTCCCTGGCGAGTGACTGACCCATGCCTTCGGAGTTTGGCCCAGTAGAGTTCGATTTCGTCTTCATTCCGTGTGCGGTGAATGACAACCTCTCACAACATTTCGGACAGTATTTAACCGTCATAGTCATGATTACCGCTCCTCTCGTGGGCCGATGGACTGGATTCCTCCTGTGAACAAGGCCCCAGCCTAATAGGCCTCAATGGGGTGCGGCAATGGGACAAACCCTAGGGCGGTAACGTAAAAAGAAGAGGATGGTGGGGACACCTCAACAAGGCTCTGGATCGTCAGAGGCGTATTCCCTTCGCTCCGATTGGTCACTGTGCGTCAGTCGAACTTTCCTCTGCAAATGCTCCAGGATAGGGCCGCTTCGTTCATTGAACTGGTTTAACGCTGAGGGGAGGTCAGCTCCACTCAGTGCTTGAACTCAAAGTTGATGGTTCCACGACTTTCGGAGGAAGCAGTGGAGCAGTCACTCAGCTTTCCAACCAGTACCATATCAGGATCAATCCGACGAAACGGATAAGACGCATCTGTTACTCTCCTTTCTGTGTAGACCTCCCAGCTCGGTCTCAAGCCGTACTCTCAGATTAGTAGCAAACGTGATACCAGTGATCATAACGGAGCTTTTTCATTCATGAGGGAGGATTTGCCCGTTGGATACGATTACGGCTGGAATCCATGCTGCACGCTGTCGCGCAGGCTTAGCGACAATCTGGATGACATGTCGCAACAGCACACTGGAAGCGAGATAGCTGGCTGCTGAATGAATCAGGAAGGGATAGAATCTGAAGTATCAGACTCGGGTGAAGACGGAGGCTTACCGAGACCGTGTCGTTCGATGTGGCGATACAACGTCCGCCTGCTGATGCCAAGCAAACGTGCCGCCCGCTCCTTGTTGCCGTGGGTTGCCTCCAGCATTTTGAGCACCTGATCGCGCTGCAACGCTTTGAGTGTGCCCGGGAGAATCTGTGTATGGGATACCAGATCTCTGCCTTTGCCAAGGACTTCAGGTGGAAGATCATCGATCGAGAGAACCGCGTGGCTGGCCAGCGTCACCGCTCGTTCCACGACGTGTTCTAACTCCCGCACATTCCCCGGCCATGAATAGTCGGTCAACGCTTGCATGGCGGAAGAGGAAAAAGACGTGACAGGTACTTCCTTCTGGTCGCCATACTGTCCCAGGAAGAATTCAGCCAGTAGTTGAATATCTTCAGGCCGTTCCCGAAGCGGTGGGATGACAATCGTGACCGTATTCAGCCGATAAAGCAAATCCTCACGAAATCGACCGGCCGCCGTTAGCTCAGCGAGGTTTCGGCGGGAGGCCGCGATCATCCGTAGATTAACCCGTACCGACTCATTGCTACCGACCCTTCTGATTTCCCCTTCTTGAAGGACACGCAGAAGTTTGGCCTGCCCTGCCGGAGTGAGATCACCAATCTCATCCAGGAAGAACGTGCCACCGCTTGCCTCTTCAAGCAAGCCACGCCGCATCGTATGAGCGCCGGTGAACGAACCCTTGGTGTGGCCGAAGAGTTCGCTTTCGAGCAATGAGTCGGGGATCGCGCTGCAGTTGACGGCGACGAACCGGTGTATCGAACGCGGGCTGTGGTCGTGAATCGCCTGGGCGATCAATTCCTTGCCGGTGCCGCTTTCTCCCTGAATCAAGACGGCTGTCCGGCTGTGGGTGACTTTTCCGATAAGTTTGAAGACCTCGACCATCTTTTTGCTTTGCCCGATCAGAGACGCGGCCCGCGGCCGTTCACGGAATGCACGGTTGAGCGTACGATTTTCCTCGATCAGGCGCCGATGCTCGACGGCCCGCTTCATCGTGACCACGAGGTCGTCGAGATTCACCGGCTTGGCGATGTAATCGAACGCCCCGTGCTTCATGGCCTGGATTGCCGTGTCAACGGAGCCGAAGGCGGTCAAGAGCACGATGGGCATTTCCGGCAGGGTCTTGCGAAAGGAATCCAGCAGGTCCAAACCAGAATAGGGGACCATGTGGATGTCGCTCAAGACAGCATCATACGGGACCACATCGATCTTGCTCATGGCTTCTGCGCCGTCACGGGCGGTGTCAACTTCAAAGCCGGCCTGGTTCAAGGCTTCCGCCATCATCTCTCGATTCCGCTGGTCGTCATCGACGAGAAGGATCGAAGGCGAATCACTCATTGATGTCTCCGTATGTTCCGCTCGGTGTTCCAGATAGGTAGATCAATGGTGAACTCAGTTCCGTGCCCCACGTGGCTCTTCACGGCCAGCCTGCCGCCGCTGTCGGTCACCACGCGGTGACAGATCGCCAGCCCAAGTCCCGTCCCCCCTTGATCATGCCGGGTCGTGAAGAACGGTTCAAAAATTCTGGGGAGGTGCTCCGAAGGGATCCCTGTGCCCGTGTCCGCGATCGTCAGGCGAACCGTTGCTTCTTCGATCGGAGCGCCTTCGCCCACCATGACAGTTCCAGGAGGTCTTTCGCCGCACGCGACACGGGTTCGGATGGTCAATTCTCCGCCGAGCGGCATCGCCTGGATGGCGTTGGTGACCAGATTGAACAGCAACCCGTGCAGCGCACGGGCATCCCCGGCGACCGGTGGAAGATTGTCTTGCAAGTCGGTCTTCAGGGTCACGTGTTGCCTCGGCAGACCGGGAGAGAGGAGGGTCATCACCTCCTGGATCGTTCCATTGAGACTCACGCGGGCTGACCGGAGCTGCATACGGGTCTGATCCAACAGCTGCTTGATGATACTGACCATGCGGTTGACTTCCGACCGAATGACGGCAAGATGGCGGTGGCGACTGACGGAATCAGTCGTGCCAGTGAGCATTTGCAGATGACCGGAGAGTGCGTTCAAGGGGTTGCCCAATTCATGGGCTACGGTGGCAGAAAATTCTCCCAGTGCAGCTAAACGTTGACTTCGTTCAGCGGCAAGCCTTGCTTCGACGAGTTCGAGATTCGCTCGCTGCAGTTCCTCGGTTGCCTCCGCGACCCGAATCTGAAGTGTTTCGTTGAAATGGCGAACCTTGTCCAGGAGAGAATCCTTTTCTATCCCGGCTTCCCGCACGCGATCGAGCATCTTATTGAACTGAATCGCCACCTCTTGGATTTCGGAGGGGCATTGGATCAGCGGACGGCTGGATAGGTTTTCCGCTTCGACACTTCGAATGGCATGCAACAGTCGGTGAACAGGCCGATGGACCTTGACCCGGATCAAGAGCCAAAAGGTCAGCGATGTGATGACCACAACGCCGACGCCAATTGACTTGGCCAACTCAGTTTCCTGCTTGATGAGGTCGTCGTACTCCTTCACAGAAAACAGTCCGCGTAATGCCCCAACGACCTTGCCGTCAATCTCAATCGGAGCTGTCATGCGCACGGCCCTCTCTCCCGATGCATCATCGAGTTGCATGACGGAGCCCCTCGCTTCAACCTTAGCCCGTTCCTGTGCATCCAATACTTTTGGCACCAACTGAGTCTCGGTGCTTGCAATCAGGGAACTGGATTGAGGTGAGATCTCATACACCGAGAGCCGCAGAATTCCGGGGTGGATCTCGATGATCTCATGAATCAAACCTTCCAGAGCCCTCACGTCTTGGATTCCGCCTGCGTGGCTAATCATGGCGCTGACTGACTGGGAAAGGAGCACAAACGCAATCTCCCGGTTGTGCGTTCCCGCACGATCGATGATCTGACGTTCAAGAATGGTGATAAAGACGATCGAGAGCGCCACGAGCATCACCCCGGTGATGGTGACCCAAACCATGATGCCTCGAAACTTGAATGGCTTCATGGATATCTCCACTGCATTGATTCTATTGATATTATTTGAATGGCGAGTTGAAGACGGAGAGCGGTGCTCCTCTATCTTCACCGTTCTTCACCGTTGTAAGACTCTCGAGCGTCCATTATGTTGCTGAATCAGGCACACGATTACCGTTGAAAGACGGTTCCAACCCCTCGTTCGCACAGTGTGACATACACAAGCGATGCCGCGATGGTGAGCCCCTGTGATTGTCACACTGTGCGGCACCTATTCCATGCCATATATGTATGCCCCTCAAACACCATCCCGCCTCAATCCACGAGGGAAATTGCTCTGGGATACATTCCTCCATCAACGAATGAACATACGTCTACCACCCCGTATCTGATGGTGACCTGTGGCACAGATGCGTCTGTGCCAAGCGGATACCTTTGGCACTCGTGTGGCATTGTGGTACGCCAGATTTTTTTCAATCATACCCAGCGCATCGAATTGCCACAGAATTCCGTGACACAGATCCTTTGCGCACCCGGCAAACTCCTTGCTCATTGGCTCATACATCGTTGTGAAAGGGTGTCGGTGCTGGGCACGTCAAAAAAGTTGATGAATCACTATTAAATGTAAATGAACGAAAAACGAGGTTGGAATTGACCAGAACGTGCTCGCATACGAGGCGACGCTGGTCTTCATGAAACAATAGCCCATATCCGCCAAGAGGTAGCTCGCATGAATAAGCTCGTCCAGGTAGCCCTAAGTAAGCCTTATACCTTTGTGGTTCTCGCCGTCCTCATCGTGCTGTTCGGCGCGTTGGCGGTGACGGAAGCCCCGACCGACGTCTTTCCGGTGATCCAAATTCCCGTCAGCTCCATCGTCTGGATCTACGACAACCTGATGCCGGCGGACGTCGAAGGCCGTATTACATATGTGTTTGAACGGTATCTGACACAGACGGTCGAGGGCATCAAATACATCTGGAGTAATTCGTTATTCGGGAACGCCATCATCAATGTCTATCTTCAGGACGGAGTCGACCTGGGTGGTAGCGAAGCCGATATCGCGGCGATTTCGCAGACGACTGTCAAGGCCCTGCCGCCGGATATTAACGCGCCGATGGTCATGCGGCTGTTCCCTTCTCAGGTGCCGGTAGCTACATTGCAAATCACTTCGGATACGCTGACCCCGGCGGAACTCTATAACCTCTCCATTATGCGAGTCCGCCCCCTCCTCGTCACGATCCCTGGCGCGATCCTACCGCACCCCTACGGGGGCCAGGACATGCAGGTCATGATCAATCTCGATCAGCAGAAACTACTCGCCCGTCACCTCACCCCGGCGGATATTCACGAGGCTGTTTCCAGGCAGAATTTGGTGCTGCCGGGAGGAGATATCAAGCTTAAGGCGACCGACTGGCTCGTCCTGACGAATGCATCCGCATTGAAGATCGAGGATTTCGACGAAATCCCGATCAAGCGAGACGGCAACTCCTTCATCCATTTGCGTGACGTGGCCGTCACTCGCCTTGCCGGCCGGGTGCAAACGAACGCCGTGATCGTTGAGGGCCAGCAAGCCGTCATCGTCGTGGTCATGAAAAGCAGCGAGGCCTCCACTTTAGAAGTCGTGCACGGAATAAAGGAAATCATTCCGCGCCTCCAGGATGTTCTGCCCAAGGATGTCAAAGTCACGCTGCTCATTGATGCGTCGCAATTCGTAAAAGATGCAATCGCGGACGTGGTGCACGAAATGCTGACTGCCGCCGCGCTGGTGGGACTCATCGTATTACTCCTCCTAGGATCCTGGCGACCGACGCTCATCGTCCTTACCTCGCTCCCGCTCTCTATTCTGAGCGCGCTCATTTTACTGCATATTCAAGAAGAGTCGATTAATGTCATGACCCTGGGCGGATTGGCGCTGGCCGTCGGCATTCTCGTCGACAACGCCGCGGTCATGATCGAAAATGTCGACACCCACCTCGCGATGGGTAAAGCGCTGGAGGAGGCGATCATCGAGGCCGCCAATCAGATCCTCTTGCCCACGTTCGTCGCCACGCTCGCCATTACGATTGTCTGGGTACCGCTGTTTCATCTGAGCGGAATCTCCGGATGGGTCTTCCCGCCAATGGCGAAAGCGGTCATCTATTCGATGGTTGCTTCCTTTATCTTGACGTATACGTTGGTACCGACCATGGCGAAATATATCCTGAAGCCTCACGATGGCCCGCACACATCCGGGCACGAAGGCCACCACCAAGCGGACCACTCGGGGAATAGTCTCGTCCGCTTCCAGCAGTGGTTCCAAAACAGCTTTGATCGCTTCCGCGACGGCTACAGTGCTCGCCTCAAACTGGCGGTGGCCCATCGTGGCATGTTCGTCACGGTCTCGTTCGTGATATCGATGGGCTCCCTTGTGCTCTTTTACTTCAGCGGCACGGAGTTCTTCCCCGAGATCAAGTCCGGGATCATGCAGTTGCACATGCGGGCGCCCCTGGGTACGCGCATCGAAGTGGCCGCTCGGTTGACATCTCTGGTCGCGAAGGATATCGAACAACTGCTGCCGGGCCAGGTGGAATCCATCGTGAGCAACTGCGGCATTCCAGTCGGGGCCCACAACCTTGCCTTCATCCCAACACCGACCGTCGGCACCCAGGACTGTGACCTCACCATTTCATTAAAAAACGGACAGTCGCCCGTGTGGGACTATCGCCGCGTCCTCCGCAAGGGGCTGAATGCCCGCTATCCAGGTACTGAATTTACTTTCCAGCCGGCCGATCTCACCGCGAGAATCCTCAATTTCGGCTCTCTCGCGCCGATCGATGTGCAGATCAACGGTCCGGACATCTATGCCAACCATGAGTTTGCCCGTAAATTGGCAGGAAAGTTGCGGCAGATCCCCGGATCCACCGACGTGGTGGTCCAGCAACCGATGGGGATGCCGACACTACTTGCAGAGGCCGATAGACGGTTCGCCCTTGGGATGAACCTGGACCAGACGGACTTCGGGAACAATATGCTCGTCACCACCGCCGGCAGCCAACAGGTCGATCAGAAGTATTGGCTTGATCGCGCGACTGGCATGTCCTATCGGATCAATGTGTATACGCCGCAACCGCAGCTCACGAGTCTCAAAGATCTTATGACTGTGCCCGTTGCGAAGGAAGGGCACGAGTCCACATCGGAGGGAGGAGTCGTGAATCCTCAGCTCCTCGGAAACCTCGCCAATTTAAGACCGGTCGGTACACCGGGGGCGGTCACGCACGGGAATATCATGCCGCTGATCGACGTCTATGTTGCCGCAGAAGACCGGTCCCTCGGCGAGGTCCTTGCGGATGTCCAGCAGATCACGCATCAGATGGAAGGAGAGCTGCCCACGGGTGCAGTGATTGAAATAAAGGGCCAGGCCGAGGTGATGCACCAGGCTCTGGTTGAAATGCTCTTGGGACTTCTGGTCGCAGTCGTATTGGTATATCTCCTGATCGTCGTCAACTTTCAGTCATGGCTCGATCCCTTCATTATCATTACGGCCTTGCCCGGAGCCTTGGCTGGTATCGCGTGGGCCCTGTTCATCACTCATACGAATATTTCCGTGCCGGCTCTCATGGGTGCCATCATGACCATGGGCACGGCAACCGCCAATTCCATCCTTCTCGTGTCATACGCCCGCGAGCGGATCGCCCTCCATGGCGACGCTCTGTTGGCTGCAGTAGAAGCCGGTACGGCTCGTATTCGTCCGGTGCTCATGACTGCAGCAGCCATGATCTTCGGCATGCTTCCGATGGCGACGGCGAACTCACAAAATGCGCCGCTCGGCCGAGCCGTCATGGGTGGTTTGTTCGTTGCAACCTTGTTTACGCTGTTCTTCGTTCCATGCGTCTATGCCATGATCTATTCTCGACGAACCGCCGTGCAAAAGGAGTCTGTCTGACATGAAAGCCATGAGCGGAAAACTAGGCGTGGTTTTAACCGTCATCTTAGTTCTCATGTTCCTCGTGTACCGGTACGTCGAAGGCCAACAGGCGGGTAAAGCATTGGAGGAGACCACCCTCGAAGCCGCCATCCCATCTGTAGCCCTCATACAAGCCAAACCGTCGCCGGCAACCGATTCCATTACGCTGCCCGGCACGATTGAGGGGTGGTATGAGGCGCCCATCTATGCGCGTGTCGAAGGCTACGTGAAGGCCTGGTACAAGGACTATGGCAGTCTTGTAAAGAAAGGTGACATCCTCGCTGAAATCAATACACCGGATCTCGATGCCGAATACCGACAGGCCCATGCAGATTTGCAGGCCGAGCGTGCCAGGAACGCTCTGGCTCAACTGACCGCCCAGCGCTACCTCGCCATGCGAGAAAACCAAGCGCTTTCTGAGCAAGCCATCTCCGTACAACTTGCTGAAGCGAAAGCAGCGGCAGCGAAACTCGCGGCGGCTGAGCAAAAGGTGAAGAATATTGAGGCCTTCATTGGATTTAAACAGATCATCGCACCCTTCGACGGAGTGGTGATACAACGGAACATCAATGTCGGGGATTTGGTGTCCAAAGAAGGCAGCATCAATACCACCAACGCCAAAAACAACCTGTTTACCGTAGCTGTGGTGGATAAGCTGCGACTGTTTGTGAACGTACCGGCGAATTTTGGCGCCTTCCTGAACCCCGGCCTGACGGCCGAAGTAACCGTGCCGCAAATCCCCAAGCGCCATTTCACCTTTAACTTCTTGACCGTGGCGAAAGGGTTCGATGTGAACACCCGCACAGCGGTCACGGTCTTTACCCTGGACAACAAGGACCGCATGCTCTGGCCGGGCTCCTATGCCACCGTGCGGCTGACGGCCCCGGTGGAGGCAGGCGTGATTACGATTCCGACCAGCGCGATGATATTTCAGGAGCATGGCACGCAGGTGGCCGTCCTCACAGAGGACGACCGGATTCATTACAAATCGATTGCCGTGGCTAAAATGCTTGACAGCACTGTTGAGGTCCAAGATGGGATTTCCGATGGCGACCGTATCGTCAATAACCCCAGTAGCGCGTTGCTCGAAGGAGATAAGGTGCGGATCGTGAAGCCTGCTCCAGGGTATGACCTGATGACTGAGGAAGGAACGGCACCCATCGTACCAAAGGAACAACTAGCAAAGCCTCTATGACACACGGTTCTTTATGGGGTCACACGTACAAGCGGCATCTGATGGTGAAGCAGAGGATCATCGACACTCGGAGGCCGGGAGACCGTCGGTAACGCTAGTTTTGTCACTCATAGGCTGTGGGTCTGGAAAGAAGGATGGTGCGCACATGAGAAATCTCATCATCGTGGCTCGGAACTCGATGTTAAGCGACTTAGAAGAGCTCTTACACAAAAACGGGGTTACGGCGTACTCCATCCTCAACAACGTCATGGGGAAGGGCGGGGCTGGTCGAGTCTATGGGACCTTTCTCAGCCCTGAGATCAATGCCATTATTTTTGCAGTTCTCCCCTCAGACCAAGTGGAGAGGGCCGTCATCGCGTTGAAGACGCTTCACACCGAACGAACCGACGCGGCTCCATATGACACACCTATCCCGCTCAAGGTCTTTTCTTCTCCGTGTGAAGAGCATCTGTAACGCGCTGGACTGGGCCTCGAGAGCATAAAAGCCCGGCGAGCTATGCGGCCTTCCGATCCTCTCGATCGATGAAAGCCGTCCATAGCGATACCGCGATTCCTTCTGTTGAAAGCAGCTGGATAACCTGGCACGCGGTGGACTTGTCGAGGCGGACGCTGATGGTGTGTCAGTCCAAGAATGGGGAGCGGCGAACCATTCCGCTCAACCGGCTGGTGACGGATGTGCTAAAGCAACAGGCTCGGATCAATGGTTCTCTTTCGATGACTGCTGTGAGTTGCTCCTTATAGTGCATAAAGGCCCGACGACGCTCTTCAGACAGAATCAACCCCAGCCCGCCCGCTCACCCTCGACGATCTGAACGCCCAGCATGGCATTCCGGATGTAACCTCTATAACTCGGGCAACGACTAAGACGGTAAGGATGATGCGCCGATCATCCCCGAGGCCAAACCGGAGGGCAATCCATACAAGGCGCAACACGAGCTCGCCAGTAAACCGGGAGCCGCGAGTACGCGCAAGCCGAGCAGTGGAGCCACCGGGTCGAAGATCGTGACGCTTGTCGATGAGACCCGCGGCGTGTTCAAGCCGGAGGCGATGGTGGAAGAGAGCCTGCGACGGGGCATCACGTGGGATGAGCTCGACGTCCGGGCATAGGAGGCCGCGATGGTGACGCATGTCATACATGAAGGCACGCTTCCTGACCGTGAAGTTCCACTGTCGGACTGTGTGGGCAAACGCTCACCGGTGCTGTGCGATCACCAGCATCCCATGGTGGCAATCGTCTTGAGGCAACGCCCAGAAATCATTTACGCGGGGTACCCTGAAGCGGGCCTCTTCCATTGTCCGACATGCGACCAGACTCGCCGCGTAACGTTCACGCTGTAACCACGCTGACCTTTGGAGAGCCTTCGAAGAAGAGCGGGTTGACGAGGGGGCGATGGTATTGGCACCGGCGCCTGCCAGGCGCTGAGCCATTCCCGGCCTGGGTGATTGGTATCGGGAAGCTCGAATAGGCCTGGCTGTGTGATCCGACCGCTCCCCACTCTGGGCTAAAGCGCATCGAGGAGTGCAAGGGAGAGTTGGTGCCGATGGAGGAGCTCGTGGAAGTGTCCAAGCTGAAAAACGGGCTCTGGACGGTGGGCGATTTGGATCAGGGGATGAAATGTGAATCATGGGATGGCTACTGGTCCGGACCCCTGGAGCCGCCGCAATGAGTCATGTCGAACTATCTGGCCTGAGCGAAGACGCGCTGAGAGCCAACTGCGTAGAGTTCATGGCGAGGGTCTTTAGTCGCTCACTTGAAGATGCGGAAGAGATCTACTGCAAATCGGAGGCAGCCGGTACAAGAGCAAAGCGCAAAGGGTTACGGCTGCATGTCCTGGGCAAGACGGAAGCCGATATTGAGGCCCCGATGGCTGGCATAGAGCCAGATCCGGATCGAGGCACGCAAAAACCCCGGTGTGAGGTAACAGGACCCACCCCGGAGCACACGCGCGCCGCAATGGCCACCATGCGCCTCTAACCAGGCCGTGCCATCTTGCGGCGCCCCATCATATGCTGAATGCGCACAATCCTCGACCCATTCCCACACGTTCCCACTGAGGTCATAGAGCCCGAAACTGTTCTGCTTCTTCGTGCCGATTTCCGCCGTGCGACTTCCTGAATTGTCCGTAAAAATGGCATACGCCCCAACCTGCGATTCCTCAGAGGTGCCTGCCCATTGTTCCTGCCTATCGCCGCTGCGTGCCGCATATTCCCATTCTGATTCCGTCGGCAGTCGATAGCGTGTGCCCGTTTGGGCGGACAGCCATGCCGCATACGCCTTTGCATCGTCCCAAGAGACGTTCATGACCGGGCGAGAGCCGCGTCCCCACCCCTGGTCTTCCGGCAAGCGTCGTCCTGTGGCGATCGCAAACCGGTCGTATTCGTCAAAGGTCACTTCATACTTCCCGAGCTTAAAGGCCTTGATCGTCACTGGATGAACCGGGTTGCGCCATGATTCGCCTAACTTCTCCACATCACCCATCTGAAAAGAGCCGGCTGCAACCTGCACCATCTGAGGCGGCACAAGGATACTGACAAAGAACGATTGAAGCTTGAGCGCGGCCTGATCGATGGTATAGCCCTTGTGCCAGAGCCACGACGTGCCCAGCACGAGCAACACTATGGCAGCAAGGGCACCGTTGAAGACCTGGCGTACCCGTCGGTTCGTGGGCAAATGCTTCTTCATCGCTTCGGTGAGACTGATCTCAGTTCGACCATACTCGCGATCTTCCTGGGCCAACGCAAGGCCATAATGCCAGAACCGCCCCTCTTCCGCTCCTTTCTTTACCCAACGTTCCCTGTGCGTACAATCGATAGGGACTTCTTGGACTGGTCGACGTCGCTGAGCTGAATCCATGACCGGAAGCACGAAACTCATCTATCTTGCTTGCCGGGTTGGCGACGACCACAACTGAGCGAGGAGAGCAGTAGGGAAGAGAAGATCAAAGTGCTTGGAATATCAGGAGAAAGTTTGGTGCCCCCCGATACGAATTGAACATACGACCCGCGGTTTAGGAACACGATTAATCATGAGACACCAGAATAGAACAGCACACGCCATGTAACAGTATGCGCAGTCCTATCAAGGGGTTTGTGGTGTGCCGTTGTTCTTTGTGTCCTCCTGTAGTATTCCCTGACTGTGACTCTTTTCGGACTCGAACCGTGACAGAAACCGTGACGGGGAAGCCCCCCCGCCCTTTCGTTGTTGGCGTGGGCGCCATATGGAGTCCTCTACGACTAGCCATTGATATCCAGCGGTCTCCCTTCAGATTGAGCCCCCCAGGTCTTCCCAAAACGATACGCTCCAAACAAGGAAACCCCACGTCGAAGGAACCTCGCAGCCATTCCAGCATTCACCGAAAAGGATCTATGCCGCTCGCCTGGTGCGGCCTTCGGTCCCTTGAAGCGGAGGCCAGGGTAAGCGGTGGGGCTGGGGGGAAACAGCAAGTCTGCCGATATGACAGCAGATGATGGCAATCCAACCGTGACGCGGAGGTGGTATCTTTAAAGGATGATCAGTGCCGGCCAGTTGAACCGCTATGTTAGCAAAAGGACCACTCATGGATATTCAACATGCGGACATTAAGCGATTTATTGTCGCCTCGCACAACTTGCTCAACCCCAGCGTGAAACTAGACGAGTTGACCACGATGGAACGAGGGCTGATTCAACATTATGTGTCTATGATTGCCGCGAAATTTCCAGCTGTCACCCCCTAGCTGACTCTCACCCTTTGCGGAAAGTGCATGTTTTATCTCACAGGCTCCAGCGAACCAGCTTGGCTACCCAACCGAAAAGCCGGGAATCTCACCATCAAACTCTTCAACCATACTGAGGAATTGTAAGAGGCGTTGGAAGAATGGAGTGTCCACGAGCACTGCGATGCCCCACGCAACAACCACAAGGGCAATGGCGATCAGGAAGAGTTGCTTATCAGTCAAGGGTTCCGGTGTGTCCTTCATCTCAGTCCAGTAATTGAACAGGAAGGAGTACCCTCAGCGCTTAAAAATATGGGAGCAAGCGCTACATTTCACTCGTGCCGCCTTGGATCTTCGTTGCTGTGAACACATGACCACGAGAATATCGAATAGGTAGCGCATGAACGACCGGTTGCGTCGATGCGGGCCGTACAACCCGCACAACGGACAGCGAGCCATGATTCTTGATCCCATAACTCGCCCCGACTATGCTAGCTCATTACCAAACACAAAAAGCCGGGCGTATGACCATGTCGCTTACAGCTTCCGCTTCCAGGATTCCCTACAAATCCAGATCACATTGGGCGGTGTTTTAGGGATGCCCATAATCCGGGTTCCGCCTTGTATGCGTCAACCTGGCTAGTCAGAGCGGTGTATTGTAAGGGATGAGCATTTGCAGACGCAAGGAAGACCTTAGATGGACACCCTTGAACGATTTACCTATATTGACAGTGGGTATAAATACTGTAACCATCGGATGCATGGACTCGTGGGAACACAAGGATATTCAGTTCTACCAGCGGCCTGCTGTCGGCTATCAGATGTTCCTCCTGAGGCCGGTTCAGGGGTGTAAGCTCTACGACACTCTCCACACCGTCATTGAGTGCCGGTACGGATCTCCCTACAGCACTCCTGCGCCCAACGAAGCCGAAGCTCGGAAGCAGGCAGATCAATACGCGATGGTTGCAATCGCCACTCGCTGGTATCGCGAGGGGACAAGAACGGATGTCCATATCTATCCCTTCGGCGGTCTTATAGGAGACATGCGATTGGTGCCACGAAAGCCTAGAAGGGTGTGACGTTGCACAGAGGTATCGTTCTTATCATCCCGCAATCGACGAAGCTCGCTAAACCGACCTATGTCCTCGTGAACCACCGCTCGGAGGGGAATGCACCGTTGACGATTCAAGCGTAGAAACATGCGCTGCAGGTGCGAGGCTGGGTGACTTCGATCAGTCCTCCAACACAATGCCGCCCATCGCATTCACCTACTGAAGAGTGGTCGCTTTACCTACTTTCGAATATAGCCATAGGTGTCAGAATCGGTATCCTTTCTCTATCAAGACCACTGCTGACATAGGGAGGGATCTGCAAATGATGAACAGCGAAGAATTTACCCAATTCCTTAACGAGCTACGCGCAGAATACGATCTCCCGCCGAAGTTCGATAAGGGCTCACTCATGTCCCCGAGCGAGGAAACGGATAACTATGAAGACGTTCTGACCGAAGAAGATTGCTCCCGTCTACAGTCACAAGACGATACATGTACTTAGAACGCCAGGAGGGCCGAGGGCGCAATCCTGACACAGGAGGGTAGGGAAACCTTCACCATGGTTCCTTATTCAGCCTTGTTTTAAGAATTGCGGAGAGCTGAAAGAAACGGCAATGCCAGACTTTAAGCATCGCACAATCAAGCTAACCCCTAAGCGGAACGGTGATGAGACTTGGAGTTGCGCGTATCGCATTATCGACATCAGCTCAACCGGCTGGAGGTTCCCCAAAGGGCATTCGTACGGCAGTTTTGGATCCCGCGAACAGGCAGCAACGGCTGCTCTGGAAGAAACGAAACGGATCGTTGACATTTATCCCGGTAAGACGCGCTTGCACCCACCAGAGCAATATTAGTCTTTCTCCGGAGCGAACGCCTTATACATCACTCCAATCACTGCACCCACCGTAAGAATTGCTAAAAACATCGTCTACCTCCCTGTAGTTGTCGATAGGTGTTTTACACGGCTCAACGGCCTGCAAGGTTCAGCACCTCGTACGCCACTCCGAATATCGCTGCCAACAAAACCATTTCGAGAAGCATTAACATAATGTGTTCACCCCCTTTCGCTTTTACTTTACGTTACACCACCTACATGAAGCCCCCATTATGAGATCGTGAATACTTCTTCATGAGTCGCGCATGTCGTAGGGTGGTTGTTCTGAACCAGTGATGCCCATGAAAACGCCAGAGCACCACAAAAATAAGTCCTATGGAACCGTCTCAGGCTGCACTCCGAAACGGCCCATAGGCGAATCGGGAAAGGGCCCTCAGGTTAGTCTCTCACTTTTGCGGCTGTTGACCCTTTTTGTAGACGACCACTGCCGCAATTACTAACCCAAGAATCGTCGCCCCGAATATCAACCAGTTTGCGTCCATAAATTCCCCTTTCGTTCGTTACTACATAAGTAAGCGTACCTCCTGGAGATGAAGGTAGGGTGAAGGGTGCATGAAGAAACGATTCATGAGAAAAAACCTAATCTAGAAGGGAAATCCCACCCTGGACGACTATTTGCGTTTCATTGAACAGAAACTCGGCAAGGCTGTGAACCAGACTTGGACTTCCCAGGCTTTCACGGACACCTGGTGGTGATCGTGAACACACATGGGAGGACCTATGAGCAATCGGCCCCGATCGCAGAGTATCCGAGTGAAGTATGCGTTCATCAAGGCCCATCGTGGCGAGTGTGATACGGCTGTCATGTGTCGTCTCCTCGATGTTTCGCGCAGCGGATTCTATCAATGGGCACGGCACCCCCTCTCCGATCGAGCATTGGAGGATCAGCGGTGACTGGGCCTGATCCGCACGGCCTATACGGCGAGCCACGGCGTCTACGGTGCCCCGCGGATTGTTCTCGATTTGCGCGAAGCGGGCGAGACCTGTAGCAAACATCGTGTTGCTCGGATTATGCGGGCCAATCACATCAAAGCCCTCCACGGCTATCGTGTGCCTCGGTCCGCCAGAGGCCCCACGTCACTCCTGACGCCTAATACGCTGCAACGCGGGTTTACCGTCCCTCGGCCCAACACAGCCTGGGGCACCGACATTACGTACGTGCGCACGTGGGAAGGCTGGCTCTATTTGGCCGTCGTGATGGATCTCTACTCACGCCGACTTGTCGGTTGGTCCACCAAACCCACGCTGGCCCGAGAACTTGTGCTGGATGCGAGTCTCATGGCCGTACGGCGACGCACGCCAACACACACCCTGATTCATTCCGATCAAGGCTCACCATTTGGCAGCGCTGCGTGGCGGCGTTTCTGCCAGGCGCATCATCTTGAGCCAAGCATGAGCCGGCGTGGCAACGGCTGGGATAACGCGGTGGCCGAATCGTTCTTTTGCAGCTTGAAGAAGGAGCAGATCAAGAAGCGCATCGACACGACTCGGGAGATCGCCACTGCCGAGATCTACGAGTACATCGAACTGTTCTATAATCGTACCCGGCGACACAGCCATCTCAGCGGGGTGAGTCCGGAGGCCTTTGAAGCAATTTCGATTCGGGCTTCATGATGTGTCCGCAAAAGGCTGGGAAGTCCACATCCCGAAGTTACGATGCTGTTACCGCGTTGCGATTTTAGTTGCTTCACCAGAATGACCGCTGATGGGCCGGTCCATTCAACTATGCCAGCCCTGAAAGATGATGGGACATGGAGAACCGCAGGTGGATACAGCGCCCCCTGGGTTTGTGATGCTCTTCTGCTGTCGAGGGAAGCGCTTCCATTAGCTCAAAAGGTTCCCCAGAAATCTGGAGGAGGCGGAGTTGTCAATTACCCTGGCATGGAGTGAACATGATGCGCGTGAACCAGAAGCTTCTGCCTGTTCGGGACGCCGACCTTGTCGAAAATGCTCGTGAGATGATGACGTACCGTACTGTCAGAAATGGACAACCGGTATGCGATGTCTTTATTCGAAAGTCCCTGACCTACCAATCCGATCACTTCTCGTTCACGTTCAGTCAATGCGTCGGGCCACACAGCAGACTGGATCTCAGTATTGGTATTTGTATTGGAGACTTTTTGCGGATCCACGATTCTCATTCCATTTCGTTCGACAACGGCGTGGTTATGAACAGGGGAATAGAGCGCGTCAACCGCCGCGAGCACAACCTTGGGCGGTTGAATTTTCAGGATCACACCATCGACTCCGCAATCCATAGCCTCGCGTGTACGCTCCTTATCCTCGTCTCCGCTTAAGAGCAGGATCTTGCTCTTTGAGCCCGCTTCTGTGATCTGTTTGATCGTGATGATGACGTCTCTTTCGGTTTCCATATCCAGGATAAACACGTCGGGGCGATTCTCTGGGAGTAGCACGTCAGGCATCATTCGTTGGTATGCGTGGACTAGGAACCGGGACGTCTCTCTAGACTCGAACATTTTCTGTAATCCGAGGCACACGACATAGTGACGGCTGATGATTGCTATGGTGAGTGCTGAAACCACAGTGTCTGTCATGATGCTTCCTTGTTTCTGCATGGTCTGACGATCAGATCCAATGACATGATTTAGATTAATGACGGCACCCGATTTTCCACATGACGTACAGATCCTTCCAGCGTCTCACCTGGACAACTCCCATAGACACTCCCATAGTCTCTCGGTCATCTGGTTCACCCAAGGGGTCCGTTTGTACCTATCATTAAAGCCAAATGCTATCATCCATTCGTAGGGGAGTAAGACTACATATGCGCCATGTCGAATGTGGAGATCCTCCCACTGTTCTCCAGTGGCCATTCCACAATTTCTTATGCCTGGCAGCAAGCGAGACACACTTCACATGTGGACATCATGCTTTTCATAAGTGGGCTCGGAGAAAGGCTATTTATCGATTCCTTGGCGAGCGGTTCCCTGTGAATGACGTTCAGACTCAAGTCCATAGATCAATACAGGATTGTTAGAATATCCTATTGGCTGGCATCTATAGCTTATATAAGCCAGTCGATTGTGGTGATATAAGCGAACGAAGCATAGAGATTAATCCCACTAATTCCATCATTTAACCACTTTTTAACATAATACAAAGCGTCTATTAACAATAAACACCTAGACATTAATCCTATTATCTGATGATTGCCGCTCTTGCCCTTCTGCTTAGCGTATTGTGCCTACACGAAAACTAGACATTTAGTCCGTTGTTATAGGGCTAATATTCCCTATACATAGTCACGGCCGTATTGCCCGTATGTACATTCATACAGGTCAGTGTCTATACGGCCGATATGGTCTATTGATTTTGAAGAACAACGTGGGACTAACGGGGCGAAGCTATGCGTACCATCTGTCAACAAGAACGATCTGCCGGTCAAGAAGAGGTAGGAGCATTCGAAGCCGATCTTCGATGGTATGCTCTTCAGACACATTCTCATCATGAGAAACAAGTTCGGGACCGTCTGCTGGCGAGGGGGATTGAGCCGTTTCTTCCATTAAGCAGACAGTATCGCCAATGGTCCGACCGTAAGGTGTGGACGACATTACCACTGTTTCGCGGATACTGCTTCGCTAGGTTTGCGTTAGGTGATGATGGCCTCGATATTCGCAGGACTCCAGGTGTCGCGCGTATCGTTGGTACCTTGAAACCGGAACCCATCCGGAGCGAAGAGATCGCCGCGCTTCAGCAGATCGCCTTGGCTGATCGTACGATCGAACCGTGCGATTATTTCGTCGAAGGCACATGGGTAGAAGTGATACGAGGTCCCCTGCTGGGCCTCCGCGGACAATTCGTGAGACGGACTAAGCATGATGGGTTGGTGATCCGCGCCTCCCTCATTCAGCAGGCGGCGCTCATCCACATCGGAGCCGACGAAGTCGTACCTGTACAGTAAGCTGACACCTCATCCTCCCACCGGTATTGTCCACCAGCATCTGACCACAATATTGTGGATGACCTGAATGCCCAGGTCTTTTTTTTCTGAAGATCAGATCAGAGACGCACTCTCGGACTTAAGGGCCGGTCGTACGGTCCGAGAGGTTTCTCTCGAGCACGGGATTTCTGAAAAGACCTTGTACCGATGGCGAGCGAAGCTTACCAATAGACAGCGACCAGATGCTAACGTGAGGCTACGTTCATTAGAAGAGGAACATCGACGGCTGAAAGAAAGATTCGCTGAGCTCACGCTGGATTACGCGACGCTCCGGGCAGGCTTGATACGAGACGTCATGGGAGATTGTTAGTGCGTTAAGATCCAGGAAGCATCACGTTGCCATGTTGATCCCCGTAGCTTCAATATACGTACAATGAATACGACGACGGTGCTTTCGCTATGAAACGGAAGGGGGTGCGCATGGCAAAAGTGTTCATCGCGGTGACCATAGCCATCGCGCCGGCCATGAGTTCGTTCGGTTGCGCAGGCCCTTCCGCGGATATCATTGCTGAAGCCAACAGCACCGGGGGAGAATTTTTGTTGGGACCTGAGGACGTGCTCGATATTACAGTGTGGCGCAGCGAAGATCTGACGCAGAAAGGTGTTGTGGTGAGGCCCGACGGTTTTATTTCGATGCCGTTGATCGGAGAGGTTGAGGTGACGTGGAGGACAGCCAAGGAGCTAGCCGCACACATTGCCGAGCGTTTGAAAGAGTTCAAGGAAAAGCCATTAGTTTACGTCAAAATCAAAGAGGTCAACAGTTACTATGTGTATGTCTTGGGAGACGTCGCGAAACCGGGCAAGTATCAAGTCAAGTCGCACGTGACGGTACTCCAGGCCATCGCCATGGCAGGCGGGTTTACCGCCTATGCCGCGAAGAACAACATACAAGTGCACCGCACTGTGGTCGGGCCACCCGGCCACTCCAAAAAGCTTAAGATTCCTGCTCGGTATGATGATCTGCTGTCCGGTGACGGGGACATCCAAGACTTCGTGTTGAAGACCGGCGACATGGTCGTGGTGCCCGGCAGAGCATGGTAACGAGGCATGGTGTGGAAAGGCCGTGGAATGAGAAGCTGCCTTGCCTTGGTTGCTATGTATGGAATGACGATGCAAATTCTCAGCCAGGCGCAAGCACAATCATCTTCTGTATCCCTGTCGGAGACAAAACCTGCAGGCGCACCTGACACGCAGATCATTCCGTCACTGCGGGTGGCTGAGCGGTATGATAGCAACGTCTTTTTTGTGCCTGGGACGAATCTTGAGGATTATGTCACGACATTTTCACCGCAGCTCAAGCTGAACCACCGGAATCCGTGGATAGAAGGAATGATCGGTGGAGGAGCGACGGGGGAAGTCTTTGCCAAAAACTCTCGGTTGAATTACGCGGGTGCGAACGGAACCGTAGGTCTCAATTTGGACGGTGCCATGAACTCGCTTATTCCGGGATTGGGATTGCGTATGACAGATACCTTTGTTTACACGCCTCAGCTACTCTCGTTTACTGCTCCGACGGGAGGGAACCAAATTTCGGAGGCCTTTGTACAAGGGATTCAAGCACAGCGAGCGAACTCATTCTCGAATGCCGCCAAGGTGGAGGCTTCCTATTTCTTCTTTCCCTTCATGGGTGTCACCTCGACATATAATGACCGACGAATACGATTTGAGGATTCGATTGCTACGCCGACTGGAGTCACGCAAGAAGGAGGCCTCAGAGACACAAATTTCCAAACTCTGACTTCTGGACTTGTCGTAAAGCCATCACCGGCCGATACGGTAGTGCTTGCCCACCAGTATCAGAAAAGCACTGCCTCCATTCTCGACGGGTTGGGCAGCCCGTTTTCCACCCAAGGAGCTCTTGTCAGATGGTCTAGATCGATTACTCCGGCTCTTCAGGTCATGGGCGAGGGTGGGTTTGCTGTAGTAAGTCCGAGTGGTAGCGTGGAGGCGTTGGGGGCCGCCTCTCTGGAGTGGAAAGGCCAGTACACGACCTTTCTGGTATCCTACTCCCGAACCATTGCACCGAGCTTTCTGTTTGCGTCGACGTCGTTGTTGAGTCAGGCCATAACTGGAACGGTGAGGCGCCGAATAACGGAACCGTTGTTCCTGTCACTAAGCGGCAGTTACGCTCTAAATGAGTCCATGCCGGACAGCTCGCTATTGAAGTTCGAGTCCTACGCAATCACTCCAAGCATCAATTACGTCATTAGCAAGACCTTTACGGCGACACTGGCGTATACCAACAGCCGATTCGAGCAAACCTTCGCATCCCAGAAATTCCCATTCGACCGAAATCTGGTCCAACTCAGCTTGGCGGCGGAGTGGAAATGAGTGTGAACGATATTGAGAAGTCTATTGAGCTCGATCCACCAGGAGAGCCGTTACCTGTGCTGATTTGGGAGTACTGGGGCATCATCGTCCGCCGAAAATGGATCGTCATCGTGTCCCTCGTGGCCGGAGTCGCCGTAGCCGCGGTGCTCTGCGTAGTCCTCCCGAAAAGCTATCGCTCAAGCACCTTGATCCAGTTTGAAAATCAGAAGATTCCGGACGACTATGTCAAGGGCATCGGAGGAGCTAGCATTGAAGAACGCATCACGATGATTCACCAACAGGTGATGAGCCGGACCCTCCTGAATCAGATTTTGGACGAATACAAGCTCTATGAGAGACAGGTCAGACGGGAAGGCAGCGAGTCGGCCATTGAGACATTGCGCAAGATGATCAAGGTGGAGACTGTCGGCAACGCCGGGGCAAGAGGCAAGAGTGTCGAGGCGGTCACCATTTCATTCGCCCACGAAGAGCCGATGACGGCCATGGAGGTGACGGCGAAACTTGCTTCGTTGTTTATCGAGAGAAATCTCAAAGTGCGGGAGCAGCTCGTAATCGGCGTGTCCGTGTTTCTCGAGCAAGAATTAGCCGATGCGAAGAAAGCCCTAGAGGCACAAGAACAAGCCATCAGCAAGTATAAGACAAAATACATGGGCGAGTTGCCAGAACAAATGGAGGCGAATCTACGCGCGTTGGATCGACTGCAAATGGAATTCAACGCGACGAAGGATTCGATCCATAGCCGAAGCGACAAGTTAAGCTCTCTCGAAATGTCGATCAACGAATATCATGTCACTGAGGCGGCTCGTGTGAAACCCAATGAGCCAAGACCTGTCCGAATAGAGATTGACCCTCTCGTGGTGAGGTTGCGCGAACTGGAACGGCGGATGGCCACTCTACGAGTCGAATGGAAGGACACCTATCCGGATATCTCCGACACCAAGCAGGAGATTCTGGTGCTAAAGGAACAATTCACTGCGAAGTACGGCCATCCGGTCGTCGATCAAGATAGCGAAGCGGCTATACGGGAAGAGCCTCGACCTGATCTATATATGAGGGAGCTGAACACGCAACGGAACGATTTACTGGCGGAGCTCTCGTCGCTCAAGGTTCGCCAAGGAAGACTCCTGCAGCTAATCAAGGAAACGGAACGGCGAGTCGAACAATCGCCGGCACGTGAACAGGAGTTGATGATTCTCGTGCGTGACTACGAAAACATGAAAAAAAATTACCAGGCTCTACTGGATAAGCGATTGAACGCCCATGTGGCGGAAAACCTTGAGAAGCGGCAACAAGGGGAACAGTTCCGTGTGCTGGACCCGGCGAATTGGCCGCAGAAGCCAGAGAAGCCGAACCGGTTAGTGATCATGATGTTCGGCCTGATAGGAGGATGCGGACTCGGTGTCGGCCTTGCTGTCGGCTTGGATCTGTTGAATCCGACATTTCGGCGTCGAGAAGAGGTGGAAATCATGCCGGGCGTCCAAGTGCTGGCGACCATACCCGAGTTCTTTACCTTGAGGCCTCGGATCAGCGCAATGTCTAAGACCGGTTCTCGGATGGCCGCCGAGAGCGCCGACGTGCCGGCGGTAAAAATGACGGCGAATACCTCTTGGGTGTCATCTGAAAAGTTCAATCCAACAAACCTGAATCTGGTCGCCAAGTGGCAACCTCGTTCTATTGCCGCTGAACAATATCGGATGGCCGCCACTAAACTGGTCCTTTCAACCGAGGGACGTCATTCCACGGTTGTCGAAATCACCAGTGCCTTGATGGGCGAAGGCAAAACGACCACGGTGGTAAATTTAGGTTACACCATTGCCCGAGACTTCAGAAAAAAGACCCTGCTCATAGATTGCGACTTCCAACGTCCGGCCCTCCATCACTATGCCAGGATGCCCATTCAAGCAGGCTTGATCGAATTCTTGGATGGTCGGGCTTCACTCGATGACTGTGTGTCGGTGATCGATGAGTGTCCATGCTCCGTCATGGCAGCCGGCGGAGCAGGTGGAACGGGTGACGAATGGAATGAACTTGTGAGGATTCAACAGCTGAAAGCGATGCTTCCGGAGCTTCGCGCGAAATTTCAGTATCTCATCATCAATACGCCGCCTGTTTTGTCCAGCGCGACCATGGGCATCTTGGCGAGCCTGGCAGATGAGCTTGTGTTGGTAATCCGCGCCGGACATTCACCCAAGCATCTGGTGCAAAAGGCCTTCACGATGCTGGGCCTGACAGCGCAACGGCAAGTGATTCTCAACGGGCTCGATGCGCAGAGTATGCCGCACCAATTTTATGGTTATACCATGTCGTACGATCAGGATCGTTCAGTCGAGTCGAGGGCGTGAGGCAGTAGGGCGTAGGATCCTCCTTACGGCTCACATCACCAGAGACCGTCCGCAATAGTTCTCACCCCTATTCCGAGCATCAGCTGCGATTTCCTCGATACGCCGGGCCTTGTGGCGTTGACCTCATCCTTTTGGAGAAATCGATGGAACAAACGACAGAGCGAGCCAACGGACATACGAACCCAAGTATCCAGCATGAGAGTGAACCGGCTATCCATCTGCCGCTTCGAGTCGTGGAGCCGGAGATGAATGCCGCGCCGGTCGACAGGTATCTCTCTGTTGCACCCGACGTCAAGATTGGGAACCAGGTGAAATTGTCCAAGTTCGTAAACCTCTATGGATGTGAAGTGGGCGACGACACAAAAATCGGGGCATTTGTTGAGATTCAGAAGAATGCCAAGGTCGGCGAACGGTGCAAAATCTCGAGCCATACCTTCATTTGCGAGGGCGTGACGATCGAAGACGAAGTCTTTATCGGACACAACGTCACGTTTGTGAACGACACTTTCCCTCGCGCGACCACCACAGGCGGCTCCCTACGGACAGAGGCGGATTGGAAAGTCGAAACAACGTTGGTGAAGCGTGGTGCATCGATCGGGTCCGGCGTGACGATTCTTGCCAATGTTGTGATCGGAGAACATGCGTTGATCGGGGCCGGTGCGGTCGTGACGAAGGATGTGCCTGCATATGCCGTCGTCACGGGGAATCCAGGGAGGGTGGTGCGATATGTCGAGTCAGGAGGCAGCCATGACTAAAGAAAACATCCCCTTTCTGGATCTAGTTACGGTTCATCAGGAGTTACAAGGCGAATTGGTCGAAGTGCTGAAGACCGCCCTGAAGAGTGCGGGATTTATCGGTGGACCGATGGTGCAAGGGTTCGAGGAGGACTTTGCCCGGTTCTGCGAGACTCAATTCTGCATCGGGGTCGGCAGTGGTACAGACGCCCTTCGGTTTGCCTTGATTGCCGCCGGTGTGAAGTTCGGGGATATCGTTCTCACGGTTCCAAATACGTTCATCGCCACGACCGAGGCGATTTCCCAAGCCGGTGCCAGCCCAGATTTCGTCGATATCGACGAACGTGCGTACACGATGGACCCCGCGAAATTGCAGGACTACTTCGAGACCAAGTGCAGATGGGACGCCAACAGTATGCGTGCCTATCACAGACAGACCGGCAAGCCGGTCACAGCGGTCGTTCCCGTGCATCTCTACGGCCAGATGGCTGAGATGGACGCCATTCTTGATGTGGCTGATCGGTACAATCTCAAGGTGATCGAAGATGCCTGCCAGGCACAAGGAGCGGAGTATTTCTCCAAGAAAGAAAACCGTTGGCGCAAAGCCGGATCGATGGGGCATGCGGGGGCATTCAGCTTTTATCCCGGCAAAAATCTCGGCGCCTGCGGCGAAGCGGGAGCGGTCACGACTAACGACGACGCAATCGCGCAGACATGTCGACTCTTGCGCGACCATGGGCAATCAAAGAAATACTTTCACGATATTGAAGGCTACAACGGACGACTTGATGCCATCCAGGCCGGCTTCTTGCGAGTCAAACTGTATCATTTGCCGAAATGGAATGAACAGCGCCGACAGGTGGCGGAGCGCTACAATAAATTACTCGCCGGAGCGGAAGGAATGCTGACGCTGCCGCATCAGCCGAGCTGGGCGCGGTCGGTTTATCACCTCTATGTCGTACAGGTCGAGGACCGTGTCCGGCTACAGAAGCACCTCAGTGACGTAGGAATCGCGACGGGGATTCATTATCCGGTCGCGCTGCACCTGACGAAGGCCTACGAAGCGCTCGGTTTCCAGCTTGGGGAGTTTCCGATCGCCGAAAAGTCCGCGGGGCATATTTTGTCGCTTCCCATGTTCCCCGGACTCAGTGCGGACCAGCTGGAGAGAGTGGTGACGGAAGTTCTGAAGTCTATTTCCGTCAAAACTTAGTGCAGATCTGTGTGCCATCTGCAAGGAAGGATCGTCTACATGGAAACCAAAAGTTGTTTGTTCTGCGGCGCGCCATTGCGAAAAACCTTCGTAGACCTGGGCATGCATCCTCTTTGCGAAAGCTATGTCAGCGAAGAGAGACTCAATCAAATGGAACCCTTCTACCCTCTCCACGTGTACATTTGTGAAAAATGCTTTCTGGTGCAGTTACAGGAATATGTCAGCCCTGCAGAAATCTTTACCGAATATGCCTATTTCTCCTCTTACGCCGATAGCTGGGTGCAGCATGCTAGACGGTATACGGAAATGATCGAAGAGCGGCTCAAGTTAACGGCGAAGAGTTTAGTTATTGAGCTTGCCAGTAACGATGGCTACCTGCTGCAGCATTTTGTCGCCAAGGGCATTCCGGTCTTGGGAGTCGAGCCTGCTGCCAATGTCGCCGAGGCGGCGAGGAAAAAGAATGTTCCCACGCTAGTCAAGTTCTTCGGTCGGAACACGGCGAATGAGCTGGTTGCCGAGTGGGGGACGGCAGACCTTGTATTGGGAAACAATGTGCTGGCCCAGGTTCCCGACATCAATGACTTTGTCGGCGGAATCAAGCTTCTGCTGGCCTCCCGTGGCACGGTGACCATAGAGTTCCCTCATCTGATGAGATTGATGGAAGAGAACCAGTTCGACACTATTTACCACGAACATTTCTTCTACTTTTCCCTCATGAGTGCCGAACGGGTCTTTGCGGCTCATGGACTCACGCTGTTCGACGTGGAAGAACTGCCGACGCACGGCGGGTCGCTTCGGATCTATGGGCGCCATGCCGATGACGAAACACAGCCCGTCACGGAACGGTATCGCGAACTGATGGGACGAGAGAAAGCGGCTGGCTTCGACCGACTGGAAATCTATGCACTCTTCGGCGAACAGGTGAAGGAGACGAAGAGAAAGTTATTAGAATTCTTGATCGAAACCAAACGGAAGGGAAAGACGGTCGCAGCGTACGGAGCGCCGGGAAAAGGCAATACCCTCCTCAACTATTGCGGCGTTCGTGGGGATTTTATCGACTTCACAGTCGATCGAAATACCTATAAGCAAGGAAAGTATCTGCCTGGCACCCATATTCCGATTTTCGCTCCCGAGAAGATCAGAGAAGCCAAACCCGACTATGTGCTGATCTTGCCATGGAACTTCAAGGACGAGATCATGGACCAGATTTCGCACATCTGCGAATGGGGAGGTCAGTTCGTGGTGCCGATCCCCGAAGTGCGGGTCTATTCCTGAACGTGAGATCCCGCAATGATCTTTTTGGAAACGCCTCTCCAGGGGGCATATGTGATCGAGGTCGAGAAGCTTGAGGATGGACGAGGCGTTTTCGCTCGCTCATGGTGCGTGCGGGAGTTTGCCGCCAAGGGTCTCGACCCTCATCTCGTCCAGTGCAATGTGTCCTTCAATAAGCGGAAGGGAACGTTGAGAGGTCTTCATTACCAGATCCCTCCGCACGCCGAGGTCAAGCTGGTCCGTTGTACAAAGGGAGCTCTCTTCGATGTGATCGTTGATCTTCGAAAAGATTCACCCACATTCCTAAAGTGGATTGGAGTCGAGCTGACCGCGAGCAATCATAGAATGCTCTATATCCCAAAGCTCTTTGCCCACGGGTTCCAGACACTTGAAGACAATACAGAGATCTTTTACCAGATGTCGGAATTCTATGAGCCGGCTGCTTCAAAGGGCTTACGGTGGAATGACCCAAGATTGGGCATCAGCTGGCCGGACATCGGTGGAGTCATGTCGCAAAGGGACCAAGCATACCCCGATCTTGATGCCGGTTTTGTCGGCTTGTAAGTTCCCACGTTTCGTCTAGTCACGATTCTCCAAACGAATATGGTGCTTCTCTTGAGACTCACTCTCTCAGGCGATAGCAACGCACTGTTGGATATTTCTGGGTGGTCCGGGCTTTTCTTTGATGACGTGGAGAGTGATGCCGGAGGGACCGCCTAGAAAAGGGCTGTTGAGCCGGTGGGTGATCGACGGATCGCGAGAGGCTCTCGAAAAGGAGAAACGTGATGCTCCATATTGCGGTAACTGGGATATCCGGGAAAGTTGGTGATGCTCTACGTCGCTTTCGTCCACAAAAAACTGCACTGACCGGCTTAGTCCACAAGAACGCTTCGGCAGGAGAAGGTTTAACGGAAGTCGTGCGGGATTTTGATTGTACTGATGAAGGCAGAGTCAAGGACATTGTAAGAACGTTGGCGGGCAAGAAAGTCAGAACGATCATAAATTGTGCGAGTGAAACAGATCTTGATGGAGTCGAAGGACAAAGGTACGCAGCAGAGCCAACAGCTCTCTCGGCGTATCAAAAGAACACGCACAGCGTGGAAATGTTGGCAGGCGCTTGTGCCGAACTTGCGGCAGAGGGGACGAACATATTATTGCTGCATCTTTCTAGTGAGTCCGTATTTGGAGACAACATCCATGGTCAGAAGTATACAGAAGAAGACGAACCCAAAGTACCCAGGCACCACACTGGCGCAGTTGATTATGCCGATACGGTTATGATGCCGACGTTCTATGGCCTGACAAAGGTTCTGGGGGAACAAAAAGCCCTGGAAAGGTATCGTGAGGGATCGGTCATCGTACGGATGCACGGAGTCCAAGGACCTCTTGGAGGATTTTTTAAGAGAACGTGCTCTGAACTTCAACTGGGCCAGCCGTTTACAAGAGTAGAGGACATGTATGTTGCTCATCTCGCGGATGCAACAGTAGCAGAAGCCATCTTTACGATTGAAGCAGCCATGCATGATCCTGAAAAGCGAACCAGAGGAATCTATCACATAAGCGCACGCAATCCGCTTACCCCCTATGACATCAGTTTACGGTTCGCAGACAGATTAGGAAAACCGCGCGGTGTCATTAATCCTATCCCCCTAAAAGAACTGATTGAGACCGGTGGAAAGTCTGGCAGACCACTGGCGCCACGACCTTACTATACAATTCTGGATGTTGCAAAGTTTGAACGGGATTTCTATCGTTTGCCCACGGCGGAAGCCGCAATTGATAAGTATGTCGATTTATACGGCTAGTTATTCGAGATGTGACCGGGCTTAACATAGTTCTAGGGATTATTTAACCGATACACCTGATGAAACAGTACCTTGATTTTCCCGCAGCATCTGGCGCGACGGCGGTGAGCATGGAACAACCATTCGCAGCCGTCGTTGTACTCCGCGCGATCGAATAGGGTGTCATCATCAACGCGGTCCTCCGATAGCACCAAATAGCACTATCCAACTTGAGCTGCACGCCGACTTCCTACCGTCCAGCCGGGTTCTTTAGGGTAATTTGCGACACTCCATGTGAACAGGGAGCCTGATCATGATCCAAAGGCTAAAGGAGCAGATGCCTATGCGACATGGTCTGTTCGATGTAATGAAATGTCCACAAAGAAAGTATGGGACAGCCGCCTTTGTAGCGGGCATCCTGACCCTGGCTCTTGCGTCCGAGAGCGCCTATGCTGCGATCGGTTTTGTTCAGGGAAGTTATGCTACCCCGCAAAGCCCACAGTCGGTCGTGTCAGTAAATTATGCAGGTGCTCAAGGATCGGGAAATCTGAATGTTGTCGTCGTTGGATGGAGCGATACAACCGCAGCAATAAGTTCTGTGACCGATTCAAGAGGGAATATATACACACTGGCAGTCGGCCCAACGCAGCGCACCAACCAGCTCAGCCAATCTATTTATTACGCACGGGGAATCCTTTCTTCAGCTGCCGGGACCAACACAGTGACAGTGACATTCACAACGCCTGCTGTTTACGCGGACATTAGGATCCTAGAATATAGCGGTGTGGACCAACTTAATCCGGTTGATGTAACTGCAGCTGCAACCGGTACAAACAACTCGAGCAACAGCGGTACAGCGACCACCACCAATGCCAACGATCTCATTTTTTCCGCAAATGTTGTTGCTACAAAGACGAGAGGTCCAGGAACCGGATTTACCAATCGTATGATTACGGTTCCCGATGGCGATATTGCTGAAGACCGAATAGTGACAACGGTGGGGACTTATAGTGGCATTGCGCCACTGTCGGGCAGCGGACCGTGGATTATGCAAATGGTAGCGTTTAAAGCTGCCTCAGGTGGAGGAACATCCGATATCAGTCCGCCGACTCCTCCCTCAAATCTCCTAGCCACTGCGAATGGAGCCAATAGTATCAATCTGACTTGGATAGCCTCTGCAGATAATGTGGGGGTTACCAATTACCTGGTAGAGCGATGTCAAGGTTCTAGCTGCACCAGTTTTGCGCAGGTCAATACCTCGACTAGCACAACCTATTCTGATACTGGACTATTACCTGGCACAAGCTATGCCTATCGAGTTCGAGCTACAGACGCAGCTGGTAACTTAAGCGGGTATTCAAACGTGTCTACAACCACCACGAACCAATCGACCGCCAGCCCAATAGCCTTTGTCCAGGTGGCCTATGCCACGCCACAGACAGCCCAATTAGCGGTGCCAGTGACGCTTGCGGGCTCTCAGACAGCGGGCAATCTCAACGTGGTGGTCGTCGGGTGGAACGATACCACCGCCGCGGTGACTTCCGTCACTGATTCCATTGGGAATGTGTATGCATTGGCCGTGGGCCCAACAAAGAACCAGTCGTCTCTCACGCAATCGATCTATTATGCGAAGAATATCGTCGAAGCCGCGGCAGGAACCAATACAGCGACCGTGCGCTTCAATGTGGCTGCGCAATATGCGGATATCCGAATTTTGGAATACAGCGGATTGGATAGAGTCAATCCCGTGGATGTCACTGCTGCGTCGATCGGAACGAATTCGAGTTCCACCAGCGGGACAGCGACGACAACAAATCCCAATGACCTTATCCTTGGAGCCAATATGGTGTTTACCGGTACGGCCAGCGCTGGTGCCGGATTTACAAGCCGTGTGATTACTGTGCCCGATGGCGACATCGCCGAGGACCGAATTGTTTCTGCAGTGGGTAGCTACAGCGCGACCGCCCCGCTCACCAGCTCGGGCCCTTGGGTGATGCAAATGATCGCATTTCGTGGTGGTGCGGCAGGGCCGCCACCCCAGCCTCCTGATCAAGTGGGGCAATGGTCCGGTCCCTTTGATTGGCCGATTGTCGCAGTGCATATGGCGCTGCTTCCAACCGGAAAAGTACTCGCATCCGATGGTCAATCTCTGGGCACAGATGCCAGGATCTGGGATCCTGCTACTGGGAATTTTTCCTCTGTGCTTGTCAGCGACAACATCTTCTGTAATGGCGCTGCTGCTCTTCCGGATGGGAGAATCCTCGTGGTCGGCGGACATGATGGCGCACACAATGGATTGCGAGACACCAACATATTTGATCCGTTCACTCAGACATGGTCCAGTGCCTCCTCTATGTCGTTCGCACGGTGGTACCCAACCGTGACTACATTGCCCGATGGACGCATGCTGGCAACCTCGGGGGAAACAACATGTGCAGGCTGTATAGCCAGTATTCCGGAGGTCTACAACCCAAGTACAAACAGCTGGTCGCGATTAAGCAATGCATACCTGAACGTTCCCTATTATCCTCATATGTTTGTGCTGCCTGATGGGCGAGTATTGAACAGTAGCACGGGGGAGGCTCCCGTTCCGACCCGAGTACTCAATGTACAAACCCAAACCGTGACCACTGTGGATGCGAATACTCCGGATGGCGGGAGTGCGGTCATGTATCGCCCAGGAAAGATTTTAAAGACAGGAACGTCGGTTGACCCTGATCAAGCGATTAGACCATCGGCTTCAACTGCCTATGCGTTGGATATGACGCAAGCCTCTCCTTTATGGATGCAGGTTCCATCGATGAATTTTGCCAGAACATATCATACGATGGTCATGCTGCCAGATGGCAATGTGTTGGTTGCAAACGGAGGACAAACAACTGATGCAGTCGGAGTAGGTGTGGCAGTTCTTCAGCCGGAAATGTGGTCCCCGGCGACTCAGGTTTTTACAAAAATGGCGAGCATGGTTTCCCCACGGCTGTATCACTCTACCGCAATGTTGTTACCGGATGGACGGGTTCTCACTGCGGGAGGCGGTCGTTTCAATGGCGTCAATGAACCAACCGATCAGCTAAGCGCGGAGATCTATTCACCTCCGTACTTGTTTAAAGGGCCTCGGCCAGCTATTGGGTCAGCTCCCTCGGCCGTAAGCTATGCGACAAATTTTTCAGTGGTGACCCCCGATCCTACACAGATTTCCTCTGTCGCCTTGATTGCACTCGGGGTAGTTACTCATGCCTTCGATCAGAATCAACGATATGTTCCTCTGACATTCCAGCAGGCAACGGGCGGGCTGACAGTTCAAGCTCCCAACTCACCAAACCTAGCACCGCCGGGTTACTACATGTTGTTCATTATCAGTTCAAATGGCGTGCCTTCTGTAGCCTCGATGGTGAGGATTCAGTAATTCATGCGGCTACAGAACTCATTTTTTGAAATAAGTGGTCAGGAATGTGATCCCTGCCTTGCGTCCGCATTCTAATTCGACGTTCCACACTCCACGTCATGAACCGCTCTGCAGTGCGTGTAAGATTTAATCCAGACGGAGTACCTAAGGCCAGTCCTGCCAGGCCATAATCTGCTTCAACACTCGGATTAGGCGATCTGCTGGGAACGAAAGTTGATCCGCTCGCGAGGCCTTCTCATGCGCTTCCATCCATCACGTTTACTGTTCGTTTGCCCATGGAGTTCACGTGGTTAATGGGTCGTCATTCTGCCGGAAGACTCTTGCTCTGATTCGCTTAAGTCTGGAGGGCTTACACTATGAAAGTCGTCCTGTTCTGCGGAGGGCTGGGGATGCGCTTAAGAGAATATTCGGATTCGATCCCCAAGCCTATGGTCCCCATCGGCTACCGCCCCATTCTATGGCATGTGATGAAGTATTATGCGCACTTTGGGCATAAGGATTTTGTGTTGTGTCTTGGGCATGCCGCCGATGTGGTCAAGAAATACTTCTTGGACTATGAAGAGGGCATTTCGAATGATTTCGTGCTTTCCGAGGGCGGGAAACGCCTCGACCTGTTGAATACGGACATCAGCGACTGGCGAATCACATTTGCCGATACCGGACTTACTTCCAACATAGGGCAGAGATTGAAGGCGGTAGAAAAATATTTGGAGGGGGAAGAGACGTTTCTCGCCAACTATAGTGATGGCCTGACAGATCTTCCGCTTCCCGTTCAGCTCGATCAATTTCTCAGCGAAGACAAGGTCGGCAGTTTCATCTGTGTCAAGCCGCGCCTGAGCTATCATATTGTGACATGGAATGGACAGGACGATATCGAAAAGATTCAGGAGATAAACCAGACTAATATTTGGATCAATGGTGGATTCTTTGTCTTCAAGAAAGACATCTTCCGCTATATTGGCCCAGGAGAGGAGCTGGTTCGGGAACCCTTCCAGCGTTTAATCAAGGAGAAGCAGCTCATCGGACATAAATACGACGGGTTCTTTGCTTCCATGGATACGTTCAAGGACAAACAAGCGTTGGACGAGATGTATTCGCACGGTGATGCGCCGTGGGAAGTGTGGAAGCTACGTGCAGAAAAAAAAGAGTTTCCTGCGTAGTCATAGGTACCTCTCTTCCCCGTCTCATGAACGCCCGCCTCCCGATTCAGCTGGATTGTAGACCGTTAAACATCCTGTGCATTGGAGCCCATGCCGACGACATTGAGATCGGATGCGGTGGGACAATTCTGAAGTTACTGCAGACCCATCCTGGTAGTCGTGTGGTATGGGTGATCCTGACGGCAAAAGGAGATCGTAAGAAAGAAGCGATGAGAAGTGCTGCCGCGTTTCTTCGAAAAGCAAGGTCAACAAAAATCGTTACCAAAGCATTCAGGGAAAGCTATCTCCCGTACCAGGGGAAGGAAGTAAAAGAGTTCTTCGATACACTTCCTCATGTAATCGATCCGGACCTCATCTTTACCCATTATCGTCATGACCTCCACCAAGACCATCGAATCCTGTGCGAATTGACGTGGAATACGTATCGTCGCCATCAGATTCTTGAGTACGAGATCCCAAAGTACGATGGAGATGTGGGCCAACCGAATGTGTTCGTACCGCTTTCGGACGATATCGTTCAGACCAAAGTCAGGCTGCTCATGGAGGAATTTTCGACACAACGCAGCAAACGATGGTTTACGGAGGATACCTTCTATGGCCTTCTTCGGATCCGAGGAGTCGAATCTCCTGCGGTCACTAAGTATGCTGAGGCCTTCTATGCGAGGAAGATCGTGCTTGAATAGTTTGTAAACATTGAGGGACGAATGAAGCTAAGAGCTGGAGCTTGGGTCGAGGTCAAGAACAAAGAAGAGATTCTTGCCACACTCGACAAGAACGGGCGTTTGGACGAGATGCCTTTCATGCCGCAAATGTTTGAGTATTGCGGCCAGAAATTCAAAGTATACAAGCGAGCGCACAAGACTTGTGACACGGTCTATCCCATTAGGGGGAGACGTGTGTCGGATGCGGTCCATCTGGATCTGCGGTGCAACGGGGCTGCATATGGCGAGTGCCAGGCTGCTTGCCTGATTTTTTGGAAGACGTCATGGCTAAAGCCGGTTAGTGAAAAGGAGACCGGTATACATCCTCCTACGGAAGTGAGGCGACGGATACCTATCCCATCATCAGGCACGACAGAGCTAGACGTCATTGCTGGAACCTATGCAGAAGCTCCGGACTTTCCCGATGGACGAAAGTATATCTGTCAGGCGACACAATTACCTCATTTCACAACAGGTTTGAACTGGTGGGACGTACGACAATATGCAGAAGATCTGACTTCACAAAATATAACGATTCACCAATGTTTTAAAGGGTTAGTATATGCCACCTATAATAAGGTAGTTAATGCAGGGGTTGGGTTAGGTGGTATTCTTCGGTGGCTCTACAATAGGGCTCAACTTTTATGGGGTGGTGTTCCCTATCCGAGAACAAGAGGGAGTATTCCTGTCGGTCAAGCTACGCCGACTTGCTCTCTAGATCTGCGATCAGGCGAACTTGTACGAATAAAATCATTTCGCGAAGTTCTCGCAACTCTCAATGTTGATAACAAGAATAGGGGGCTGTATTTTGACGCGGAAGCCGTTCCCTATTGTGGCAGGAAATTTCGGGTGCGGTCGCGCTTGAACAAGTTCATTGAAGAGAACACGGGGAAGCTCATCACCTTGAAGGATAGTTCGATCCTTCTTGAAGGCGTCTGGTGCCGTTCACGTTACAGTGAATGTCGGATGTTTTGTCCGAGAAGCATCTATGCCTGGTGGCGAGAAATCTGGCTCGAACGAGTTTCAGAAGAGACTGAGCACACATCGGAAAATGGACGGAAATTGCCTTCCTCTTCATTGCAGTAACCCTACGCCACTCTGATTGAGAGATAGAGGGTCCTCTTGGCTTACTATCAAACAACCCATTGTAGACAGCCGTTCCGCAATTGTTAAAAACTCACCTGCCTATCCCAAAGCGACGAGCCAATCTAAAAACCAACCGGTGACCAGGTGAACTGGTCTATAAATTTCAAATGGACAATCTAAAGGAGAGGACGCTTCGAGGTGGCGCCGCAAAAGTTTTCGCCCAAGCGGCAAATTTCTTACTTCGACTTGGCTCCCTGATGGTGTTGGCGCGACTACTGGACCCGAAGGACTTTGGATTGGTTGGTATGGTCACCGCTGTCACAGGAGTCTTCAATTTATTTAAGGATGCCGGCCTATCAATGGCTACAGTGCAGCGAACGACGATTTCCCATGAGGAATTGTCAAACCTATTCTGGCTCAATATGGCAGTGGGGGCAATACTGACTTGTCTGTCACTAGCCATTGGGCCGATACTCGTATCTTTCTATCAGGAACCTCGCCTATTCTTTGTAACGGCAGTGTTAGGCGCCGGATTTTTATTAAACGCAGCCGGAGTGCAACACTCAGCACTACTTCAGCGACACATGCGCTTTGTCACATTGTCAGTGATCGAAACTATTGCGTTGTTGATCGCTACCGCCGTGGGTATCGGCATGGCTCTACAGGGGTTCGGATATTGGGCGCTCGTCGGTATGGCGGTCGCGCTGCCGGCGGTCTCCACCATCTGCTTGTGGTCGCTCGGTACATGGATGCCTGGAATGCCGAATCGAGGAGCACAAATCGGCTCGATGTTGCGTTTTGGAGGTACAACTACGCTAAACGGCCTCGTGGTGTATGTGGCGTATAACATGGAAAAGGTGCTTCTAGGCCGATTCTGGGGGGCCGAAGCTCTTGGCATTTATGGGAGAGCCTATCAGCTTGTCAGCATTCCCGCAGAGAACCTGAATTCCGCAACGGGTGGCGTTCTATTTGCTGCCTTGTCGCGGCTTCAGAACGATCCCACTCGTCTTAAGAGCTACTTCCTGAAAAGCTACGCATTGGTCCTATCACTCATCTTTCCCGTCTCCGTTGGGTGTGCCCTGTTTGCCGATGATATCATCCTTCTTGTTCTTGGGCCAAAGTGGCAAGATGCCGTGCCGATTTTCAGATTATTGACTCCGACAATCCTAGTATTGGCCTTAATCAATCCGACGTATTGGCTGCTTGTCTCAATCGGATTGGTGAGGCGGAGCTTGAAGCTTGCCCTAGTCATCGCTCCCTTGGTCATCACGGCTTATATTCTTGGGTTACCATACGGACCAGGCGGCGTTGCGTTCGCCTACTCCGCAGTACTGACGCTGTGGGTCGTTCCTCATCTTGCCTGGACCATACACGGCACGATGATTTCTGCGAGAGATCTTTTGCAAACTGCGGGGCGACCGCTTCTTTCGACGATGGTAGCCGCGTCCTTCACCTATGCTGTTGAACCCGTCTATGCGCAATCACTGGCTCCGCTGGCTCGCCTTTCATTCAGCGGGGGTGTCCTAGTCGGGGTGTACTTGTGGATGCTCTTATTCGTTATGGGGCAGAAGTCGTTTTATTTGGATCTTCTTAGCAGTCTAAAAATACGATCCATCGAAGTGAAAGAATCTCTTAAAGTAGCATAGCTATCAATGAATGGTGCCAGATGAACACCGATGGTCCGTTGGTTTCTGTTGCTACTCCTGTTTATAACGGAGAGGAATATCTGAGGGAGTGTATTGAAAGTGTCTTGGCGCAAACGCACCATCACTGGGAATACACCATCGTAAATAATCGCAGCACAGATGGATCTCTGGAAATCGCGGAACACTATGCGAAGAAAGATTCAAGGATTAAGGTCATTACCAACGAGAGCTTTGTCGGGGCAGTAGAAAATTACAACAACTGCTTTCGCCAGATTTCTCCACTGTCCAAATATTGTAAAGTGGTGTCAGCGGACGATTGGCTTCTCCCAAATTGTGTAGAGGAAATGGTTCGGTTAGGAGAAACACATCCAACAGTGGCAATTATCGGATGTTATCAAAAGAGCGAAGACAGAGTCAGATGGAAGGGATTGCCTGTAGAGATAGAGATCATCTCAGGGAAAGAGGTGTGCCGAGCGAGTTTGCTCCATAACCTAGACGTGTTTGGATCATCGACAAGTGTCATGCATCGCTCTGACCTTGTAAGACAACACCAACCATTTTATCCACATACCTTAGCGCACGCCGATACAAGCTCGTGTTTCGAGTATTTGAAGTCTCACGAGTTTGGGTTTGTTCACAGGATTCTGTGTGTTGAGCGAGTTCATTCTGAGCAAACAAGTGCCAGAGCGTCGAGAATTGGGGCAGGTAGCATTGCAAGGTTGGAGATTCTTTTAAAGTACGGTCCGCTGTATCTGAGTACGCAGGAGTTTGAGGTTCGAAAAGGCGAAGTGTTCTCAAACTATTACAGATGGCTTGGTGGTAATGTCTTGAAAATGCGTGGTGCCGAATTTTGGAAATACCACAAAGCAATGCTCGGTGAGCTCGGATATCCGATTCAATGGCAAAAAGTCATTGGCGCCGCACTATGCGAGATTATGGCTGAACTGCGCAGCCCTATAAGTGCCTTCCGCAAATTGATAGAAGCAGTAGCAGAAAAGAATGCAGTCTAGCGAGAAGGACGATTAGGCGACGTCGGTAACGGCTGTTAAGCGCGAATAGACCCTTTAATTGCTATGGTGACCTTGTTCGGAAATATGCCCTCGCATCGTGTCTATTGGTTGCCACTCAAAGACGGCATGCTGCTGCAGTAGAGGGCTCGCCTCAACTATTGTGAGATAGGTGCTGACCTTCCCCCCCCTGAAAACTAGACCATTGGCTTGGAAGTGCCACTGTGCTGAGATGGGCCTCACAGGAGGGGGCCATGACACGGAAACGGTATACGGAGGAGCAGATCATTGCCGTACTCAAGGATGCCCAGGCGGGCATCGGGATCCCGGAGCTCTGCCGCAAATACTTCCTCGGCGTTGGTGCAATAAATGGGGGAAGGTCAGTTCGAGCTGCGAGGGAATCGTGACCTTTCGAGAGTAGCAACTACATACGATTCGGAGCATGCAATGCAAGATCTCGTGTCAATCTTAATTCCAGCGTATAACGCAGAACAATGGATTGGAGAAACGATCAGATCGGCACTAAACCAAACGTGGTCGAGGAAAGAAATTGTTGTCGTCGATGACGGATCTTCCGATGGCACTTTCAACATCGCGAAGAGTTTTGAATCAGGAAATGTGAAAGTGGTATGGCAAGCAAATGCTGGTGCATGCAATGCTCGAAATAAGGCCCTTAGTCTTGCTCAAGGGGATTACATACAGTGGCTCGACTCTGATGATCTTCTGCACCCTGACAAAATATCGCATCAGCTGAATGGGGCTGAATGGGGACGAAACTCTCGAATTCTTCTGACGTGCACCTGGGGCAGGTTTTTCTTCGGCCACGAAAGGGCAAAGATGGTCCCCGATTCCTTATGGCAAGATTTATCGCCGGCGGATTGGATCATTAGGAAATTCATGGATAGAGTCTGGATGAACCCAACGGTCTGGCTTGTCAGCAGGCGCCTGACTGAATTGGCCGGCGCGTGGGATGCGCGATTGGCACTATCAGGAGATGACGATGGGGAATATGTGTGCAGACTTGTTGCCGCGAGCGAGAGGGTAAAATTCGTTCAAGAAGCCAAGTGCTATTACAGGAATGGAGTTGTTGGAAGTTTGAGTTGGAGAATGGGCGAATCTGCCGATCGGCTTGAGTCGCTGTGGTTGGCAATGAACCTGAGTTTCAATCACCTGAGATCAATAGAGGATAGCGATAGAACGAGAGGGGCATGCTTATGTTACTTGCAAAGCTCGATGTGGCGCTTTTGTCAAGAAGAACCAGCGCCTCTTGAACGATTCTACTCGTTAGCCAAAGAATTGGGAGGGACACTGCAACCCCCAAAGATAAGCTGGAAGTACTATCCTATCAAACAAGTGTTTGGTTGGAGGGCCGCCAATCAAGCAATGCGGAATTGGAGGAGGATAAAGGCCATTGTTCATAAAGAAGTTGATAGATTTCTCTGTAACAAGAGTGCGAGGAGAACCAGTTACTAGAATGTTATTCTGGCTCATGGCCTGCAAGCTCGAACCCTAATCTGGGACAATAGATCGACCAATTCGAAGGTCCCGGTTAAAAAGACATGGCTTATCGTTCCCCTGTTCGCAACATGCAGGGGATATGTGGGATCGCGGCGGTTCTCCCTTTGCCCCCATGTGTGCGTGTTAGCCGTGCGCGGTTGTGATAGCTGGTAATAAACTCCCAAGGTCTTAGCATCTTTCCTCACACTGTGCGTTCACTCCTCATTGGTATTCCACCGACATTTTTCGATCACAGGCTGCGCTGCCTGAAGCATCTGAGACCAATGCTCATTGAAGCATTCGTCTAAGAATTACCTGTTAAAGCTCTCGATAAAAGCGTTCTGCACAGGCTCGCCTGGTTGAATGAAGTCCAGGTGAAGGTCATGTTGGCTGGCCCAGATATCCAATCAAGCGGGAGTTTCCCGTCCGTGAAGACAGGGTGAGAGAGATGCATCTCGTCGATACGTTTTATTTGGTAAAGCCATTCATACCAAGGCGCATGCAACTAGCGCTTCGGAGCGCGGTCATCCGCCGTAAACGGTCTCGGTATGTGGACCAATGGCCAATTGATCCAACCGCAGGCGAAACTCCTTCGGGGTGGGCTGGATGGCCGGAAGGAAAGAAGTTCGCAGTTGTGCTTACGCACGATGTCGATACTGCGAGAGGACATGCCCGATGTCAGCAACTCACAAAACTTGAAGATCGAATGGGCTTTCGCTCGTCATTCAATTTCGTGCCTGAACGATATGCCGTATCAGAAACGCTTCGAAATGAATTGACATTCAATGGCTTTGAGGTCGGTGTTCATGGTTTACGGCATGATGGGAACTTGTTTGCATCGAGAGGAAAGTTTCTAGAGGAAGCCGTTCAAATCAACCGGTATATAAAGGAATGGAATGCGGTTGGTTTTCGGTCTCCATGTATGTTTCATAACCTCGAATGGATCGCAGATTTATCTGTTGAGTACGACGCCTCAACGTTTGACACAGACCCCTTTGAGCCTCAATCAGATGGGGTAGGAACTATATTCCCGTTCATGGTCGGCAGTGGAGCAAGAGTGTACGTGGAACTCCCATACACCCTCGCCCAGGACTTCACGCTATTTATCCTAATGCGAGAACGATCAATCGACATTTGGAAAAAGAAGGTTGATTGGATTGTCCAACGAGGAGGGATGGTCTTGGTCAATGTGCATCCAGACTATATGTGTTTTGACCCAGAAAAACCAGGGTTGGAGGAATATCCAGTTCAACTGTATGTGGACCTTCTTACCTACCTTCGGACAGCATATGAAGGCCAATACTGGCATGCCCTTCCTAGGGATGCCGCGAGATTTTGGCGAGAGCGGATGCATCTTCGTAACATCGTTTCATGCACGGCGAGTTGGAAGTGATGATGTCTGAGGAAATAGCCATGAAAGTATGCATGATTGCCTATGCTCAATATGGCCCTGACGCGAGAATAAAAAGTTACGTAAAAACAATAGAACGGGCCGGAGGGAGCGTCGATTTATTTGTATTAAGGGAGGCTCGTAAGGGGGATGTGGAGGAGAACGGGAACGTCAGACTTTACTATCTAGTGAGTAAGTATCAAGGATCACAGAGCATTTTATATGTGCTCTCCTACGTCCTCTTCTTTCTCAAGGCCCTTTGCAAGGTAAGTTATATGATTCTTCGTCGGCGGTACCACGCGGTCCATGTACACAACATGCCTAACTTCATCATATTCGCAGCCGCCGTGGGGAAAGTGTTAGGAGCTAGACTACTGCTGGACGTTCATGACTTGATGCCGGTGAACTACATGGTCAAGTTCGGTGTGGGGGACACACATCCCCTAATTCGCTTGTTGGTGTGTGAGCAAAAGCTGTCGGCGCGCATGGCGTCACATGTACTCTGTGCAGATCACATGCAAAAGCGGTATTTGGAAGAGGTGTGCGGAATTCCGGCCGACAAGATCATCGTAATAATGAATCTTCCGGATGAAGAGGCCTTCCGAAAGAGAGTGGCTCCCAAGGGAGACGGTAAGTTTCACCTCATTTATCATGGCACTATCGCGAAACGGCTGGGAATTGATGTGCTGCTATGGGCGATCGCAAAAATTGCAGATGCGATACCTGTGCATCTGTCAATTTATGGAAATGGCGACTATCTTCCTGAGGCGCTCCGGCTATCCGATACGTTGGGATTAAATGGAAAAGTGTTCTTTAGTCGATCGTATTTCCCTGCCGAGCAGATATCAGAGATGGTCAGCAGCATGGATCTGGGGGTCGTGGGCAATCGCCGCAGCTTGGCGACGGAACGGTTCATGATGCCCGTTAAGTTACTTGAGTATGTGTATCTTGGAATTCCCGTAGTCGCGCCGAGGCTGCCGATTATTCAGTCGTATTTTGATGAAGAAATGCTGGCCTATTATGAGCCTGAGAATGCGGACGATATGGCAAGAGCCATTGTTGAGCTGTATCGATCACCCAAGGACAGAGCGGTTCTCGCTGAGAAGGCAGCACAGTTTTATAAGGGCCATTCGTGGAATGCTCAGGCTAAGCAGTATCTGAAACTATTGGCTGGCTGTTGAAAACGTCTCTGAAGTCGAAAAACGGATCGAGGCGATCCATGCCGAAATCGGGATCTGCTAACAGTAAACATCGGGTTCGACCACAAAATGAGACGAGAACATGCCCAAGCGTGGTCGATGTGACAGTCGAGTGAGTTTGGGGTAGGCGCAGAATGGAAAATAAACCGACTCGGAGCCTTGGCAGACTAACCCTGAAGGATGGTCTGATTGTCAATCAAGATGACCGCATCCTGGTGACGGGGGCCAACGGCTTCATTGGTGCCAGGGTTGTTGAGGAACTGTTGGCATCCGGATTCATGAAGGTGCGCTGTTTCGTACGGCCATCGAGCAATTTGGACTTCATCAATAAAATCATCAGTCGCCATGCCAGTCCGGCGGTGGAGATCTTCCAGGGAAATCTACTATCTCGCGATGATTGCCGAACAGCGACAAACGGTATCGCAGTAGTTCTTAATCTGGCAACCGGAAATGAAAACTCTTTCGCCGGTTGTTTTATGAACTCCGTTCTCACTTTACGTAATCTTCTGGCGGCAACAATAGAGCACAATGTGTTGAGAAGATTTCTGCATGTCAGCTCCTTTGCGGTCTATTCCAATGTAAATCTGCGTCGAGATGCCCTGCTCGACGAGACGTGTCCGCTTGAGGATAAATTCATGGAACGAGCGGAGGCGTATTCCTATGGAAAAGCCAAGCAGGAAGAGCTTCTCAAGGAATACGCTGCAAAGTACGGCATCCGGTATGTCATTGTTCGGCCTGGGTCCGTCTTTGGGCCCGGGAAAAGTCAATTAACTTCGAGGGTTGGGATCGACACATTTGGAGTGTTTCTCCACCTGGGAGGTCGGAATCAGATTCCGTTTACCTATGTGGACAATTGTGCAAAGGCCATTGTACTGGCCGGACTGAAGGAAGGGGTGGACGGTGAAGTATTCAACATAGTGGATGACGATCTGCCCAAAAGCCACATATTTCTGCGCGAGTATAAATCCCGCGTAGGGCCGATGCGATCAGTATCTATCCCATACTGGCTATTCTATTTTCTGTGTTATCTCTGGGAGTCATACGCAGAGTGGTCGCACGGTCAACTTCCGTCGGTGTTCAACAGAAGGAAATGTGCAGCGTATTGGAAAGGCAATCGCTATTCGAATGATAAATTAAAATCGCGGTTGGGGTGGGAACCGAGCGTACCATTTGAAGAGGCGATGCGTCTGTACTTCGATCACATAACGCGATCCAAATCTCAACATGCTTAAAATTGGCATAATAGGATGCGGAAAAATAGCTGACCAGCATGCCGAGCAGATACAAAGAATCGCGGGTTGCGAAATTGTCGGCGTATGTGACCGCGAAGAACTCATGGCCAGGCAAATGCATGAGCGCTTTCCTGTAAGGCGATGGTTCGATGACGTGGAGAAGTTGCTCGAAGTCGGCCGGCCAGATATTGTGCATATCACGACTCCACCTCAAAGCCACTTTGCTCTTGGCAAATTGTGTCTGGAGGCTGGATGTCATGTGTATATCGAGAAACCCTTCACGCTAGTCAGCGCCGAAGCTGAAAGCTTGATAAATTTATCGAACGAAAAGAAGTTGAAACTGACGGTCGGTCACAATGCTCAATTCTCGCATGCAGCCATTCGCATGCGAGACCTCATCGGACATGGTTTTCTGGGAGGTCCTCCTGTTCATATGGAAAGTTACTATTGTTATAACTTGGCTGATCAGAATTACGCCAAGGCTCTCCTAGGAGATAAGCAGCATTGGGTCCGGAAATTACCGGGACAACTGCTGCACAACATCATAAGCCATGGAATCAGTCGAATTGCCGAATTTTGGCCACAGGGCACCCATGATGTTGTGGCGCATGGCTTTACGAGTCCCTTATTGAGAAGAATCGGCGAGACTGAAATGGTCGACGAGTTGAGGGCAATTATCTCTGACAGGAGACGAACGACTGCGTATTTTACCTTCTCTTCCCAGTTAAACCCGCCTCTACGGCAATTCCGCATTTATGGGCCTGAGAACGGATTGATTGTCGACGAGACTCATCAAACGCTGATCCGAATAAGCGGCAGGCAATACAAGAGCTATCTTAACCAATTTCTTCCCGCATACGACTTTGGACGGCAGTACTTTGGGAATCTGGTCGGCAATATGGGGAAATTCATGCGGTCACAATTTCATAATGATTCTGGTATGAAATACCTCATCGCAGAATTTTATCGGTCCATCAGGGAGAACTCGAATGTGCCAATTTCATACAGAGAAATTCTCCTCACTGCTAGGCTCATGGATGATATCTTTGATCAGCTGCGATCCCACAAAAACTGTGAAAACGAGAACGTGGACGGTAGCGAGATCGTGTGATTGGAATAATGCCGATAGGGTCACCGCGCTGGCCGGGAACGTAGACTAATTCATTCACTTTGGTCGTGTGCGGCGAGAGTTGCAAATGGAATGCTGCGACAGGGTATGGACGTATGCGCTGATCACACCGGCGCGTAATGAAGAGGCTTTCATCAGCAATACGATCAAATCCGTTGTCACGCAGACGATTGTGCCCAGTAAGTGGGTTATCGTAAGTGATGGATCAACTGATCGTACCGATGACATTGTAAGGGGATATCTCCCTTCATACCCGTGGATGGAATTATTACGAATGCCGGATCAGAGGGACCGGCAATTTGCGGCCAAGGTAGGCTGTTTTAATGCGGGATATGAGAGGCTCAAAGATGCCCGATATGACGTGATTGGAAACCTTGATGCCGACGTTTCATTTGACGAAGGGTACTGCGAGTTTCTGCTCGAAAGATTTAGGCTTGATTCAAACCTGGGCGTTGCCGGCACTCACTTTATTGAGGATGGTTATAGCTCGGCCGATGATAGTTTCGAGGGAGCCACTCACGTTGCGGGAGGCTGTCAGCTATTTCGGCGCGAATGTTTTGAGGATATCGGCGGATATGTGCCACATCGATCCGGTGGAATAGACTGGATGGCTGTTACCACTGCACGAATGAAAGGATGGAGGACCAGATCCTTCCGGGAAAAGTTCTTCCATCATCATCGCCGACTCGGTACGGCTGAAAGTACGGCCATAGGGTCATTCTTCTCTTACGGATTGAAGGACTACTATTTAGGGGGGCATCCGCTGTGGGAGATGCTCCGGGTCCTTTATCAAATGACCAGGAAACCTCTCGTTGTAGGAGGTATCGCCCTGATGGCCGGATATTCCTATGCTCTTTTGAGTCGAATGCCGAGGCCCGTTTCCACCGATCTTATGAGGTTCCATCGGCGTGAACAGCTGGAGAAGCTTCGATACGTTCTAGGACATCTTATAGGCTTCAAGAAGGTCAGTTAATTCCTTTCTGTGCCAATGGTCGTCCCTCAGTTCCAATGAATTGCCAGTAAATCCGAATCAAGTGTGTCACCGCAGTTCCCCCGGTGCTACCGCTGTGTCTCATTGCAAAGGGAACTGAGCTAGCCCGGGTTTGACGGACACCTCAAAAGGAGGCACGATGAGGCCTCCCGAGGAGGTGCGACATGGGACAGCGACGACGGTTCACACCGGAATTTAAGCAACACGCTGTGCAACTCC
>Ga0187893_10000995_pt1 | contig 70795 bp, 50 predicted proteins | sample MA1701074metaG_FD_139574 | JGI IMG/M metagenome (GOLD analysis project Ga0187893, IMG submission 139574) | White microbial mat communities from a basaltic lava cave in the Kipuka Kanohina Cave System on the Island of Hawaii, USA - MA170107-4 metaG ...
AGCAGATAGTAGTACGTCGTCCCTTCGGTGGCCTCGCGAGCCGTCAGGCAGAACTGCAGCTCCAGGGCGTCGCGCTCGGCGTCATCGACGTTCGGGGCCCATCGGACGTGTATGAACGCGCCGACCGGGCCGAACCACCGCAGGCTGGCATAATCGAGGACGAACACCGCGGCCGTCAGCAGGAATCCGTGAAACCGCGTATCGCCATCACTGTCGGTGACCCGTCGGGAATCGGACCCGAGATCGCGCGAAAGGCTGCCGTCGACGCGCGCGTGTGCGAGGCCTGCGAGCCGGTTCTCTACGGCCCGTCCGATCTCACGGTCTTCCCGCCGGGCGTTGTGTCCGCCGAAGCGGGGCGCGCCGCACACGACTCGATTTGCGCCGCGGTGGCTGACGCGCGGTCGGGCATCGTGCAGGCCGTGGCCACCGCGCCGGTCAGCAAGCTCGCGTTCGCCCGCGCCGGGTTGCCGTGGAAGGGGCACACCGATCTCCTGGCGCATTTGACCGGTAGCCGCCGCGTCGCGATGATGTTCTGGTCGGAGCCACTCAAAGTCGTGCTGGCGTCGGTGCACCTGCCGCTGGCCGAGGTGCCGCAGGCGCTGACGCGGGAAACGCTCAACGACGTCATTGCGTTGAGTGCGTGCGAGCTGCCGCGATTCGGCCTGCCTCACCCCCGTCTCGCCCTGGCCGGGCTCAACCCGCATGCGGGGGAAGAGGGCGTGATTGGGAGCGAGGAACAGCACGTTCTGCGTCCGGCCGTCGAAGCGGCGCGGGCGCGCGGCATCGACATCGCGGGCCCGTTTCCGGCCGACACCGTGTTCGTGCGGGCGACGCGAGGCGAATTCGATGCGGTGATCGCCTGTTATCACGACCAGGGACTGATTCCCGTCAAGCTGCTGGCGTTTGGACAGGCGGTGAACGTGACGCTCGGACTGCCGATCATCCGTACGTCGGTGGACCATGGCACGGCGTTCGATATCGCGGGTCAGGGCAGGGCCGACGCGTCCAGCATGATCACCGCCACGTTGCTTGCAGCGCGTCTCGCCGTGCAGGCGCGATGAGCACGACCAGCGATCTCTCGCGACATGCCGCGTCGTTTCGCGATCCTGCCGGGTTTGTCTTTCGGGAGGGACCGCATGTCAGGCGCGCCGTAACCGAATACGGTCTGCCGCACCTGCGCGCGGTGCGCGCCACCGGACTCATCGATCGGCTGATCGCGAGCGAACGGCTGTGGCCCGAGCGGGAGGTTGCGGCCGGCCTCGAAGGGCATCCTGCGGTGCGGCTCGTGCTCGAGCATCCGCCGCTCCCGTTCGTCTCCTATCCCTACGAGTGGCCGTTTCGGGCGCTGCAGGCGGCGGCGCTGCTGCACTTGGACGTACAAATCGAGGCGCTCGATGCCGGCGTCATGCTCACCGATGCCAGTGCGTACAACGTGCAGTTTGTCGGCGCCAAGCCGGTGTTCATCGACCATCTTGCGTTCCGTCCGTATCGCACCGGCGAGCTGTGGGCCGGGCATCGGCAGTTCTGCGAGCAGTTCCTCCATCCGCTGCTGCTCCAGAGCCTCGTCGGCATCGAGTTCCAATCCTGGTACCGCGGGCGCATCGACGGCATTCCCGGGGCCGACGTGCTTCGCCTCCTCCGCTGGCGCCAGACGCTCCGCTGGCACGTCCTGACCAACGTCGTCGCGCCCGCACGACTGCAGCGCCTGGCTGGACGGCGGGGCGTCGAGCGGCGGGTCGCGCGCGCCAGGCTGCCGAAAGATGGGCTGCGCGGCATGTTCGCGTCGCTGCGTCGCTGGATCGCAGGCCTGGCGCCGCGAGGCCTCGACGGCACGCCATGGGCCGCCTACGAGGCGACGGTGCCCGACGCCGAGGCGCGCGCGATTACGGGCTTCGTCGATGAGTTCGTCCGGCACGTGTCTCCGGCATTGCTGTGGGATCTCGGCTGCAACACAGGCCGCTATGCGGAAATTGCCCTCCAGGCAGGCGCGCGGTACGCGGTCGGCATCGACAGCGACGCCGGCGCCCTTGACGGCGCCTTTGCGCGGGCGCGCGACCGGGAGATCGCGCTGCTGCCACTTCTGGTCGATCTGGTCAATCCGTCGCCCGGGCAGGGATGGCGCGGAGACGAGCGCCAGACGCTCCCGGATCGCGGCCGTCCGGACGCGCTGCTCGCCCTTGCCGTCGTGCACCACATCGCGATTGCCAGGAACGTCCCGCTCTCCGAGGTCGTCGGGCTGTTGACGACGCTCGCGCCAGAAGGGGTGGTGGGATTTGTGCCGCCGACGGACCGGCGGGCACAGGCGCTCTTCCGCGGACGAGAGGAGATCTTCCGCGACTATTCCCTCGAGACCTTCCTGGGGCTGCTCCAGCAGCGCGCGCGGATCGTCAAACGCGCATCGATACCGGGCAGCGAGCGCACGCTGCTCTGGTTCTCGACGCGTCCCGGATAACCGGCTTATTCCCGAAACGCGTTGGTGAGGGGATACCGCCGGTCGCGGCCAAAGCTCTTCCGCGTGATCTTGACGCCAGGCGGCGCCTGCCGACGTTTGTACTCCGCGGCGTAGAGCAGGCGCTGCACACGGGTGACCAGGTCGCGTAGGAAGCCACGCGCGACGATCTCGTCGACGCTGCGTTCCTCCTCGATCAGGCCGTTCAGAATCGCGTCGAGCACGTCATAGGGCGGGAGTGTGTCCTGGTCGGTCTGGTTCGGCCGTAGCTCGGCCGTTGGCGGTTTGGTGAGCGACGATTCGGGAATGACCCGCCCGACGGGGCCGAGGCCGCCCTCGGGCACGTGGGCGTTGCGCCAGCGCGCCAGCGCGTACACCTCGGTCTTGTAGACATCCTTCAACACGGAGTAGCCGCCGCACATATCGCCGTAGAGCGTGGCGTAGCCGACCGACATCTCCGATTTGTTGCCGGTCGTCACGAGCAACTCGCCGAACTTGTTTGAGAGCGCCATGAGCAACACGCCGCGGGCGCGTGCCTGCAGATTCTCTTCGGTCACGTCGCGCGGACGCCCCGCGAAGACGGGCGCGAGTACCTCCTCGAAGGCCGCAACCGGCTGCTCGATCGGCAGCGTCTCGAGCCGGATGCCGAGCGCGGCCGCCGACTCTGCCGCGTCGCGGGAGCTCGCCTCGCTCGTGAAGCGCGACGGCAGGCGAACGCCGCGAACGTCGTCCGGGCCCAGGGCGTCGACCGCAACGGCCGCCGTCAACGCCGAGTCGATGCCGCCCGACAGGCCGAGCACGATGCCGCTGAACCCGTTCTTTCGGACGTAATCGCGCAGGCCGAGCATCATCGCGCTGTACACCGCGGCCGGCCGCGGCTGGGCGGTCCACGATGTGCTCCCTTCGCAGCAGTAGCGGCCGTTCTGCCGGTGCCATCGCGTCACGACGAGTGCTTCGCGCCAGAACGGCAGCAGGTGCGCCAGCGTACCGTTGGAGTTCATCACGAACGAACCGCCGTCGAAGACCAGCTCGTCCTGTCCGCCGACCTGGTTCACGTAGGCAAGCGGGAGACCCGTTTCGGCTACGCGATGGGCTGCCAGATCGAGGCGCTGGTGAAACTTATCGACCTCGAAGGGGGATCCATTCGGCACGAGGAGGAGTTCGGCGCCCTGTCGCGCGAGATGCGCCGGGCACGCCGGAAACCAGACATCCTCGCAGACGGGCAGGCCGACGCGCACGTCGCGCCATATCACCGGCTCTGGGATCGGGCCGGGCGTAAAGACGCGCTTCTCGTCGAAGACACCGTAGTTCGGGAGCTCGTGCTTATAGCGCAGCTCCGTACGGCCGTCAGCCACGAGCGCCACGGCGTTGTACACGCGTCCGTCGGCTGCCCACGGCAGCGTGACCACCAGCGCGGGTCCGCTGCCGGCGCTTTCGCGCTCAAGATCGCGTAGCACCGTGGCGGCGGCGGCGACGAGCGCCGGACGCAGCACCAAGTCCTCCGGGGGGTAGCCGACGATGGCGAGCTCCGGACAGACTACGAGGTCGGCGTCGAGCGCCGCCGCCTCGTCCCGCGCGCGGCGGATGGCCGCCGCGTTTCCCGCCAGATCTCCCACCGTAGGGTTGATTTGCGCGATGGCGACCGTGAGGCTCACTAGGCCAAGAATACACGGCTCGGCATATAATGGCGCGCCTCTGAAGCACTCGTGGATCCCGCGACCGCCGCAGCCGACGCTTCCTCTCGGATCACCGCCTCGGTCGACGTGGCGGGACCACCCCGCTTCGCGTATCTGGCGGCGCTGCTGATTGGTGTCATTGCGTTCGTGTTCCGTCTGTTGACGCTGCGCAGCCTCACAGACGATCACTATCTGTACCTGTCGGCGGCGCAGCAGATCCTCCTTGGCGAGATCCCCGGTCGTGACTTCGTCGATCCGGGAATGCCGCTGCAGTTTCTCCTCTCCGCGGTCGGGCAGGCGGTCGCGCCCGGTCCGGCGACCGAAGGGTTTCTCACAATAGCAATCCTGGCGATGGCGACGGCGATGACGGCCATCGCCGTCTCCTGGCTGACCCGCTCAGTCGCTGCAGGCACGTGCGCAGCTCTTTTCGAGATGCTGATGCAGCCGCGCCTGTACTCCTTCCCGAAAATCATCGTCCCGGCCGTCCTCATCGTGCTCGTTCTCTGGTATGCGCGACGGCCGCGTCGGCTCGCCCTGGTCCCGTTGGCGGCCTGGATCACGATCGCGTTTCTGCTGCGCCACGACATCGGCGTCTATGCCGCGCTGGCCGCGGCGACGGGCGTCGCGCTCAGTCATGAGCGGGTCGCCGATGCGGCGCGAGCGAGCGCCGGGCTCGCAGTGCTCGTGCTGCTCGCGCTGCTCCCGTACTTCGTGTTCCTGACATGGAACGTGGGCGTGGCCGAGCACGTCCGCGAGGCGTTCGAGTACGGCAAGGCCGAGTGGCACCAGCTGCGATTCGCCTGGCCGACATTTGGATTCGGCACGCCAGGCGACCCTGACGCGTCACTGCCTTGGAGCCGCGATGATGCGGCGACGTTCTTCTTCTACGCGGCGTATGGATTGCCAATCGCCTCGGGTCTGCTGCTCGCCCGCGCCGAGAATCGCCGTGATGTGCTCGTGCGATCGGGGATCGGCGCGGGCATCGTCCTGTCGGTGGCGTACGCGGCCATCATCCTCAGGCATCCGCTGGTGACGCGCGTGCAGGATCTGGCGGCCGTCTACGCCGTGTTGGGCGGCTGGAGCGCCGTCGCGCTGCTGCAGGCGACGCCGACGCAGGGCCGCCCGCCGTTCTGGTCCTGGTCCCGACACGCGCTGACGCGAGTCGGCATGGCGACCACTCTTGCAGTCGCTCTCATCAGTATCGATGTCCTCGGCGAAGTGCGTGTGGAGTTCAGAGTAGCCGGTCTCACCAATTCACCGCAGGCGGTCAGGGCGCGCGCGCGCGAAGTCATGTCGAAAGGCCGTCAGTGGCCGTGGGACAACTTCTGGCCGGCGGGCGATCTGCCGCCGGCGATTGAGTATCTGGATATGTGTGTCGGTCCTGAGGATCGCATCTGGCTCACCTGGCAGGCGCCCGAGTACTACGTGTTCGCGCGGCGCGGCTTCGGGGCCGGACACCCCATGACGATGGCGCCGCATTCGTTCACCACGGCGCGCGATCAGGATCTGATGATTGCCAGGCTGGAACAGCACCGTGTCCCACTGGTACTCATCAACGAATCGATGCGCACGGAGTTCGCCGGGGCCTACCCGCGCGTCGACGAGTACCTCCAGCGGCAGTACGTACCCGTCGGAGAGTTTGAGATTCGCGGCGATGAGACGATTGCGATCGCCGTTCGGCGCGGGTTCAAGGCGACCAATGATTACGGCGAGCAGCGATGGCCGTGCGGCATGGTTCCTGACGATGGCCTAACGTCCCGCCGAGGCACCGCCAGCGAGCCCCTTCAGTAGCCCCGGCTCAGTCGACCACGATTGTTCACAGCTCCGATCCGGCGGCTCGCCGTACGCGCTCAGCACGCGGACGATATCGCGGTGGCCCAGCGCCTCGGCCAGGCAGACCGCCTGCCGATCGGCGGCGCGGTCGAAACGCGTGCCGTAGCCTAGCAGCATCTTGACGATGTCGACTCTACCCAGGGCCACGGACCAGAGCAGGGGGGACGTCAGCACCGAGCGCCCTTCTGTCAGGGTCGGATGCCGCACGGCGATGAGCGCGTTCGGATCCTGGCCCGCCTGGATGTACTGATAGGCGTGCTGAAGGTTTCCGGTCTCGATCGCTTCGGCGAGCGAGTAGGCGAACGGAGCGGTGAAGAGCGACGACCGCGGTCGGACCACACGCCACGCTTCGATTGCGATGAGGCCCAGCGCGACGATGAGGACGGGCGCTCCCATGAGCACCGCCAGGCGGCGGCGCCTGTCGCCTACAGCTCGCCAATCCATCGTGACATCCACCGCGGGTAGCGCGTCGGCTGTGGCACGCCTGGCGTCGTGCCCTGGGTCGCCATCGAGTCCATGATCTGCAGGTACGTCGGCCGCTCGCCGAACTCCCGCCGGCGTTCGGGCATCGCCACCAGCCACTCGGTCTGGTTGCGGAGCGACGTGAGGCGCACGCGCTCGAGCGTGCCAACCGCGCGGAGCTGCCAGCCGACGGCAATCAGGAAAAGCGTGGCGGCGGCCATGGCATACGGGATGCGCCGGGCCGCCGAGGTCCGATCGACCGCCATCCGCAGCGCATGGAATGCCGCCACCGCGTACAGCGGCACGACCATGCCGCCGAGGCGATCGCGTGAGTAGTTGGCACTGAGCACACCCGAGGCGATCAGCACGACAACCAGTGCGAGGCTCAGCCGTGCATCGGGCGACCACCCGTCCCGCCGTACGCGTCGAAGCGCGCGGACGCCCCACCAGGCGATGGTGGCCGTCAGCGTCACCGATGAACCGAGATGCACCAGTTGCCACGGCTGCGGATCGCCGCTGACGATGGAGCGGACGATCATGAACGTCCCGCGTGTCGGTTCGGCAAAGAGGACGTTGGCGATCGTGCTCGCGCTGCTGTACGCGTAGAGCACGTAAGGAAAGCTGCCGAAGCGCTCGACGGCTTCTGCGGGCTCCATCTCACCGAATCCCAGCCCGACCGCCTGCTCGAACATCGACCACGAGGCACGCCACATCAGACGAAGCACCACATAGACGACGGCGATCCCGGCGAGGGTCGCGGCGGTGGCGCCGCTGGCACCGGGCGCCCGCGTCCACCACGCGGCAATGACAAGCGGAACGAGGACCAGGCCCTGCTCCTTGAACCCGATGGCGACGAGCGTCAGAAGCACGATGGTGGGCAAGTGCCATGGGCGGCGCTCGCGAGTCAGCAGGATCCAGACGGCCAGCGCCAGCGGCATGCCGATGATCGTGTAGCTCAAGGGGAGCTCCAGATTGTCGCGGAAGCCCGGACTGCCAATGAGCACCGCGACCGCAGTGGCAGCGATGGCGGCGTCGGCGGCCGTTCGTGGACGCAGATGGCAGACGAAGAGGAGCACCAACGCCGCAATCGGTACGATGTGCAGCAGTGTGATCCACGAGAGTGCCGCCGCGAGCGAACCGGCGTGCTGCCAGACTGCTGAGATCGTCGAATAGAACAGCGGCCGGTAGTAGTACGCCGCGTCGGGACGCACGAAGTCCGACAAGGGCCGACGCGTGATGTCCTCGAAGATCGCCACCGCCTCCGACACCGGGAACGGCATCCGCCACAGCGTGAGGCAAAGGAGCACCACGAGCGGCGTGGACGCGAGCAGCACGGCAGCGGTCCAGAGGTACGGCCGCTCGCGTTCGCGCGTCTCGCTATCCATCTGCCCCCATAATAGCCAGTGACGGCATGGGAACGCAGGACCGCGATCGCGCCGCGGCGCAGCGCGTCATCGCCGACAACCGCAAGGCGCGGCATGACTATCACATCCTCGACTCGTGGGAGGCAGGCCTCGTGCTGCTCGGCACGGAGGTCAAGGCCATTCGCGAAGGCCGCGTGAACCTGCGCGACAGCTACGCCCGTGTGGAGAGGGGCGAGGTGTGGCTCCTCAACGTCCACATCAGTCCGTACAGCCACACCGGCTACGCCCGCCACGACGAGCGCCGCCAGCGGAAGCTCCTCCTGCACGAACACGAGATCCGCAAGCTCGCGGGGCGCGTCGCCGAGAAGGGACTGACGCTCGTGCCGCTGCAGATGTATTTCAAGAACGGTCGCGTCAAAGTGCAGTTGGCGCTGGCAAAAGGGAAGCAGGCACACGACAAACGCGAGACGATCCGGCGCCGCGAAATCGACCGCGAGACGCGCGCCGCCGTCAAGGCGCGCCGGCGCTGACGTCCAAAAAGGCTCGGTTCGCTCCTGACACCGTTCGACGACGAGAGGCGGATGTGACTGAGAAACACACGACAAAAGTTCAGCGCGCCTTAGCGGCGCTGCAAGAAGAGATCTCGAAGGGTTTACGCAAGGGGTTACCCATTGTTGTGGGGCCGTGGATCCTCGAAAGCGGCTACGAGCTGTTGTACTGGATACCGTTTGTACGGTGGATTGTCGAGACCAACCGCATTCCTCGGGAGCGCCTGCTGGTGGTCTCTCGAGGTGGCACAGCATCGTGGTACGGCGATCTTGCCACGCGATACTCGGATGTTTTCTCTGTAGCGTCGCTGGAAGAGTTCGAAGATGCGACCAATCCGCAAGAGACGCTACACGGCGACTGGTCCGCGATCAAGCGCCGTCGGCGGGCGACAAGGAATCAATTCATTGAAAAGATCACCGAGCGGCTCGCGCGCGTACATGGTTTCGAGAAGATCACGCACGTGCACCCGGATGTGTTGGATACCGTGTTTCGTCCATATTGGGCGGCCCGTGAGTCGACGCGCTACCTCGAGGAGTATTCGCTGTACAGGCCATTTCAACCTCCTCCCGCACTCCTCGGGCTTCCGGCAGACTACGTCGCCGTGCGCTTCTACTCGAATATGTTCTTTCACAAGACGAAGGCGACTCGGAAACTTGTGCACGACGTCATTAACGCCATTCAGGATGACTTACCGGTTGTCCTTCTCGACCAGCCGGTATCTTGGCGCGGACACGAGGATCTGTGCGATCCGAGAAACCCGGTGCTCCGAATTTTCACGGATACGGTCGATCTCGCCAGCAATTACACCCTTCAGACGGCCGTGATCGGTCATGCGCGAGCGTTTGTCGGCAACTATGGAAGTCTGGCGTATTTGCCCGCTTTCTGCGGTGTACCATCGATTGCGGTCAATCGAGAGCCTCGATGGGAGAGTGAGAATAGGCACGGCGGGAACCGAAGGCACCACTTGGCGTTCCAGAACATCTGTCGTCACTTCGGGGCGACATTTGTGATGAGCGACGTCGACGACTCCGCGAACCAGCTTGCAGAACAGGTGCGTCGTTGGCGTAGAGGCGGCACACAACAAGGCACATCCGTCGCGCGAGTCCCCCCTGAATCACCCGGACCCGCATGAGCCTGTCATTACCGCGAACGCTTTTCTGAAGCGCTGGTGCGATGCGTACTGCGTCGAGCTCCTTTGCCAGGGGGTAGATCCGGTGCGCGTCCTCTAATGAAGGATGCACGCCGAGGTCCAGCGGCAAGTCCACCACGAGATCAGGCCGATGGAGAATCGCCGCTTCGAGCGGGGTCATCATCAAAGGTGCTCCGTCAGCTGCGATCTCCTGCTTCACCGCAGAGGCGCGTCGAGGGGCGCTCCGTTCGCCGCCAGTGATCGCTCGCGGGGCGCGTCGCCGAGAAGGGACTGACGCTCGTGCCGCTGCAGATGTATTTCAAGAACGGTCGCGTCAAAGTGCAGTTGGCGCTGGCAAAAGGGAAGCAGGCACATGACAAGCGCGAGACGATCCGGCGCCGCGAAATCGACCGCGAGACGCGCGCCGCCGTCAAGGCGCGCCAGCGGTAGCGCGCCGACGTGACCAACGCGCTTTGCCCGCGTGTCGGCCTACCGATGCGCGAGATGGGGACCGCCAGCCACCGCTGAGGGCGCGATTGCCCCGGTCGGTCGGGCACCCACCGTCTGCCCGAACACGATCTCACTCCAGAACACCACGAAGAGCACTACGTTCACCGCGGCAAGAAGCACTGACACATCGATGCCGACGATCGGTGAAAAGCCGAGCGGCTGGCCGGTGATGCCATAGAACATAATCAGGTTGAGATTGCTCATCGCGTTGACGAGAAACGCGCGCGTCAGCGTGCCAGGGACAAACGCCGGCGCAGCAGCTGCAAGCACCGTCCCGATGAAGAGATGGTGCTCGTGGACGCCGATGTTCAAGGTGAAATAAGCGAGACAGCCGGCGAGCGCGCATTCCAGCGCCGCGGGAAACGATTTGCGATTCTTGACTAGCCGCCCCAGCACGGCGAGATAGAACAGCACAAACGCGAGCTGGATTAGCCGCACCCATGGCAGCTGCGGGTTGACGTGGATCAGCTGCACCATACCGTCGCGCAGGCCACCGTACAGCTCCGGGCGGAAGAACTCCAGATAAGACGTGACGAGCCAGTTGAAATTGAGCGCCGTCCCACTGAGATACGTGTGCTGCAGCGCCCTCGACAGCGATCGCAGCAGCGGTGCAGCACCGAAAATGCCACCGGTCACAAGAAGGACCACCATTGCCGGGCCAGCCAGCTCGGCCACTCGGCGCCAGAATGAAGGTCGCATGTCGTCCGAGGGGGAGCGAATCGACAGGGCGTGGAGTACCAGGAAAGGCGCAATGATGAGCGGCTGCCACTTGATCAAGCTGGTGATCGCGAACAGCACGCTGAAGAGCGCGATCCGCCGTTGCTGAAGAGCCCAGAGCGACAGGATCAGCGTCGGCGCATAGTAGAGGTCGACATAACCAAGCGCCACGCCGCTGATGTACAGGGAAAGGGCCAACAGGCTGGTCAAAACCATGTCCCTCGTCCACCGCCAGAAGCAGTACGTGATGACGAACAGCAGTATGACGAGCGAGATTTTGAGACCGAGGAAGATGGTCGACGATGCGCCGAGCGCGGCCTTCGCGATCAGCAGGAACATGATGGCCGACAGCGGAGGGTAGTCGGTGTCGTTCAACCGGTATCCCTCGACGAGGCCGTTGGCTACGAGCGTACTGCTCCACGGAATCCAAAACGACGAGACGTCCCCGGTTCCGGGTGCGTGCAACAGCACCAGCGAAAACAGCAGCTCCACCGCCAGCAGGACGGCAATTGGTGTCCAGAACGCCGGATTCATCCGACGCCAGAGGGGTCCGAGATCGGCCGCCGGCGTTGGCGTGCGCGCTTGGGATTCCACAAGACCCAGCAGCACTGCCAGCACCAACATCGATCGCGGGGTCGCGACGTTCAATGCGGAGGCGTCTGTCAGCATGAGCGTGAGGCCCGCGAGCAATGCGCCGCGGCAGGCGGCACTGATTCTCCCTCTGTTCCGCCTGCGCGATCGGTCGAGTACTATGGCCTGCAGGCACAGTGCGAACAGCAACACGGTGGCGGGCGTGCTGAGCTGATACGACAGCGTCATAAGCGACGCGCGAGCCGCTTCGACCGTAAGCGCTGGGAACCTCGACGCGAAATCCGTAAATAGCGGCAGCGCGATCCCAACCATCGTCGCGGCGCCGGCAAGCGCGGACGACGTTGCGGCCATCATGGGCCAGCGGCCCGTGACCGCCGACGCCGCGAGCGCCACGGCGGCCGCGACACCCCAGAAGAGTGGATCGTTCAGCGCGGTCGGAGCCAGGCTCCCACCCGCACCGATCTTCACGAGCGCGACCGCGAGCACCGCGGTACCCGCGGCGCGTTGCCACATTTCGCACTGTGTCAGGCGCGCAACCCCAAGGGCCGTTAGCGGCAGCAGCAGGGCTGCAAGGGGACGCGGGTCGCGCGGCTCTTCGGGCGGCCAGACTATCCGTGCGATGATCGCCGCGCCGAATGCGAGATAGATCCAGTTGCGTCGCTCTCTAACCACAGACAGCACTGAGCCGGAGAATGACACGAGGATTGTCGATTTTCAATGCGGTGCGGCGCTCACCGCACGCTTGCGACGAACGACGCCGGTATTTCAAGAACGGTCGCGTCAAAGTGCAGTTGGCGCTGGCAAAAGGGAAGCAGGCACACGACAAGCGCGAGACGATCCGGCGCCGCGAAATCGAGCGCGAGACGCGCGCCGCCGTCAAGGCGCGCCGGCGGTAGCGTCGGCGGGCGGGGTCGCGCCCAGCTCGAGCAGAAGCTGCACGAGCTCGTCGTGTCCACGTCGCATCGCGCCTTCGAGCGGCGTCATCGCCGCAGGCTCCCGATCCACCCTGAGCTCGCGCCGCACAGGGTGAGCCGCATCGATGGACGCGCCGGTGGCGGCGAGTGCTCGCACCCGAGCCGCATCGCCCAGCACGGCCGCCTCAGCGACGTTGGTCGTGGGTGTGGGCCAGAACCACTCGGTCACCGGAGGCACGCCGAGGCCGACCAGGAGTGCGAACGCCGCCGCTGCCAGCGGCGGCACCGCCGCAAGGCGAAGAACGAAGTTAGTCGACTTCGAGGTACTCGTCGACATAGGCCTGTTTGGTGAACGAGGGATGCGGCACCCCGCGCGACACGTTCCGCCGCTGCAAGTCCAGGAACAGCCGCCGCGTCGGCTCGTGCTCCCAGTCACGCGGGAGCTCGCGCTCCAGCGAGTACAGCGCCCAATCGTTGGCAACGTTGTACGCCGACCGCTGCAGAGAGAAAAAGGTATCGGCCGAGCGGGTGGTCCACAGCACCGACGCGCAGACGAGCAGCACGGCAGCGCCGGCAGCCCGATTCGCCGCGCGCTCGCCGAGTCTCGAGAGGACGGCGAACGCTCCGGCCGCGTAGAACGCGACGCCCACGCTCAGCACTTCGTCTTTCACGTAGCCGAACGCGAGCGCCGCATTCGCCGCCAGCATGCCGAACGCCAGGAGGACGAACCGGTCCCCGTCATCGAGCGCTCCCCGGCGCCAGCGCGTCAACGCCGGGACCAGCGCGACCAGCATCGCGCCCGTGATCAGCAGGCTCGCCGCGATCTGAATCACCATCCAGGCCGGCACGTCATCGTCGAGCAGGCGCGCCACGAACGCGAAGACGCCGCTGCGCGGCTCAGACAGCAGCGCGCCGGCGAAGCCGGACATGACGTTGTACGCATAGAACGGCAGCGGATTCGCGCCGAAGCGTCTGACGATGTCGTTCGGTTCGAGGCGGGTCAGCCACCAGCCGGTGGCCCGCTCGTCGAGCGCGGGCGCCGGGATCTCCAGGACGATGAAGCGGACGAAGAAGTACGCTGCGAAGACGACGAGGACCGCTGTCACGCCACGCCATGAGATGCCGCGCCAACCCACGATCCAACAGGCGATGGCAGCGACGCCGATGAGGAGACCGGATTCGAGCGTGAGCGCGCCGGTCACAACCACCAGAGGTGCGGCGACATCTTTCCACCATCGCGGAACGCCGCGGGCCAGCACCGCTACCAGGAGGCTCAGCGCGACGATTTCCAGAAAATGGTTGACGGGATACGCCTCGCTGTACAACACGAAGAACGACTGGTGGCCGGTCGGGATCATGAGCGCGATCGCGGCCGCGGTGAACTCGGCCATCGAGCGGGGCCGCAACCAGGCCGCGAATAGCAGAAAGGTGGCGCCGACCAGAACGACGTGAATGGCTTTGAACGCGCGAATGGGGCTCTCTCCCGACGCGTCGACGACGGCCTTGATCTGGGTCAGGCGCAGCGGACGCCAATAGCCATCCGAGTACAGCGCGCCGTAGAACATGTCGCCGAGCCCGGTTGATCGGCGTGAGTCGAGTATGGGGCCCAGGCCGTCGTACAGCGTGAGCGGCGAATGGAGAATCACCCACGAGAGTCCCAGCGCAAGCGAGGCCGCGAGCGCTACGGTGCCCCACGCCCACGGATGCGCGCGGAGGAAGGTCACGTCGGCTGATGGAGATGTCGGGCCGCGTCGTACCGCCCGAGCAGGCCGTTCCAGCGGATGCCCAGGATCTGCAGGAATGCGACCAGTCCGGTCCGCAGTCGCACCTGGCTTCCGGGCCGGTACGACCAGGTGATCCCGACCTCGTGCACCCGCAGGCCGACGCGTCGCGCCAGGTACAGCAGCTCGACGTCGAACGCGAAGCCGTTCAACCGCGTGAATGGAAACAGCTGCCGCACGGCCCGCGCGGAAAACATCTTGTAGCCGCACTGCGTGTCCTGGATTCCGGGGACGGCCGCGATCCGCACGATGAGGTTGAACAGGCGGCCGATGAGATGCCGCGGCCACGGTTCGCCGAGGCGCACCGCGCCGGGGGCTTCACGCGAGGCGATAATCACGTCGCCGTCGGCGGCGAACAAGCGCGGCAGCTGGTCGAGATCCATCGAGAGGTCGGCGTCGGCAAACAGGCACCACCTGCCGCGCGCCGCCAACATGCCACGCCGTACCGCGGCGCCCTTACCGCCGTGTGGCGCGGCAATCACGCGCACACGCGGATCGCGCCCGGCCGCCTCGCGCGCAATCGCACGCGTGTTGTCGTCGCTTCCGTCGTCGACGACGACGATCTCCCAGGTCGGCACCCACTGCTGCAGCCAGGCCGCGCAACGCCTCAGCGTATCCTGCAGCCGGGCCGATTCGTTGTATGCGGGAATGACAATGGACAGATGCGGAATATCCATTCCAACCGAGCGCATCGTAGGATAGCACGCAGCCGTTGCGGTGGCAGGCCCGTCGCAAGGAGATTCAGCAATGCAGCACGGTGCAAGTGGACAGTTGATTCCGCGCGTGATCCATCGGCTGTGGCTGGGGACGAAACAGCCGCCCGCGATTTTCGAACATTACGAGCGGAGCTGGAGACGCCACTATCCCTCCTGGGAATTGCGCCTGTGGCGTGACGAGACGCTACCTGCGCTGACCACGCAGGCCGAGTACGACGAGACCGATAGCCAGAAGAAGCGATTCGACATGGCGCGGCTCGAGATCCTTCGGCAGGTCGGAGGCGTGTTCATCGATATGGACTGCGAGGCGATCCGGCCACTCGATCCGCTGCTCGGCGGCGTCAGCGCGTTCTTCGGGCGGTTGGGGCGCCATCACGTCGGCAACCAAGTGATGGGAGCGATTCCCCATCATCCGTTTTTCGAGCTCGCGGTGACCCGGCTCGCGGCGTCAGTGCGCGCTGGCGGCACCACGAACAAGGTGGCGGGGAAGGCCTTCCTGGGACGAGTCCTGGCGGAACGTCCGGACGGCGTCACCATCTTTCCGGAAGAGACGTTCTACTTCGAGCCGTCGTTCGAGCCGCCGAAACACCCCGCTGATTTCCCCGGCGTATACGTGGTGCATCACAGCCTCGCCACATATTCGGCACTTCCGGAGGAGACAGCGATGGCTCGTCGCGTCGAGAAGTTTCAAAGACAGGTGACAGCCGCCCTCGCGGATGCTCAGAGTGACGGTGATCTGACCCGCGTGCGCGAGCGCTTGAGCGAGGCCCAGCACCGGCTGTTACGTGGCTTCAGGAAACACGAGCAAGCATTCCGGACGCAGTACCGCCGTCTCGACGCAGAGCGTGAAGTGGCCGAGGCGCGGCTCGAGGAGGCGCGGGCTGAGGCGCGGAGGTCCGTGGGGGAACTCGAACGGCGCCTGCATGCAACCGAGCAGCGGCTTGCGCGCCTCGAGCGCCGGAGCCTCCTCACCAGGCTTGGGAAGCTGGCGACGGGACGTCGCCCGTGGTCACCACCTCAGGATTCTTAACACACCGAGAACTGATGTCCACGTCACTCGGGCCATCGCGGGAACCCCTTGGCCTTTCGTTCCTTGAAGAGCTTCCTGCCTTCGTCTAAGTGGCTGCACCGGGCAGATTGAACAATAACAGGTTGGCCGCCCGCCGCTCGGCGGCGAGCGCGCGGAGAAGGTCGGCTGTCTCCGACGCCTCTCGCCACGGCTCGGCCCAATACCGGCCAAGCTCTTTGACATGCGTGAAGTGCTTCGCGACGGCGCTCGCCAGCGCGTCGAGGGGAGGTCCAGCCGAGGCGACCAGTGATGGAGCGATTTCCATCTGCCAGACGACGTGCCGGCGCTTCAACAGATGCGCAGCGCCCTCGAGCACGTTCACGTTCCATGTCTGCAGTGCGATTCTGACGAAGCGCACGTCGTCGACGGTGATGCCGAGACGCTCGACCCAGTCGTTGATCGACAGCGACCGCACCTCCGTTCCGGGTGAGCCGCCGATGGCCACGCAATCGGGCAGGACGCGTCCTTCGAGATGATTGTCGAGTGTATTGCCCACCAGGCACAGATACGCCGAGGCGTCCGGCTCAGCGGTGTAGGCCTGTCTGAAGTCACCCAGCAAGACCCGTGGGATCGCGGTCGCGCCCACGCCCGCGCCGACGTCGAGCATCACGCCGCCGACGGCGAACTGGCGCACGGTGCCGAGGTCGTGGAACGGCAACCAGGTCTCGATCGTCTGCCTCGCTGACGATGACTCGCAAGCCGCGCCCGAGGGAACCGACCAACGCAATCCGGCGATGGTGGCGCGATGGAGATCGGCTGGTACGTCGCCGGCGCGCCAGCGGAAGACCGCGGCCGGATACGCGGGCGACAGCGTGGCCAGCCGGGCCGCACCGGCCGCTGCCGCAGGTGGCATGACTTGGCGCGCCGCAGCCCGGACGGCGATCGCCAGCTGCGATCGTTTGACGCGCCGCTCGAGTGCGACCCGGTCGGCGACTTCTGCCTCGATTCGCTCGAGACGCACGAGGTAATGGCGGAGCAGTCCGAGCGCCGTCTTGTGCTTCGTGTGTTCGATGGAGGCGCGCTCGCGGGCCGCGCGCAGCTTGTCGGCAGCCACCTCGAGCTTTGCCGCCGCTCGCGCCGCGACACGGTTCGCGCGCTCGCGCTCGGCGGCCAGGGCGGCTCGACGTGCCCGGTCGAGCTCTGTCGCCCGCACCAGCCCGCCTGCGCGGAGCAGCCGCCTCGCCACGCCGCGGGCCAACTTGCGAATCACGACATCAGACCCGCCCGGCTGGGACAGCGTGATCAAGGCCGGAGGAAATCAGCACTTCTCCTTCCAGCGGCACGGCCCACAGCGATTGGAAGATTCGGCAGTGATAGTCGAGCTTCGTGGCCGGATGGTAGTTGCGAAATGTCTTCCGGGTACGCCCCTGGTCGTCGCGGAAGACGCCCCTGACGGGATGCGCCGCGATGATGTCACCGTCGTCTTCGTTGAGGCAGTCGCGAAAGAATCGCCGGCAGGCATCCGTCTGTCCGATCCAGGCTCCGGAATTCAGGTAGGCGTACGGCGACTCGGAGATGCTCGCCTCGAACTCAGTCAGGGCTGGTTCGGGCGGCCAGCTGGCCTTTTCGGCGCTGAAGAGGAGATCGCAATGGCATTCCGTAAACGCCGTCAGAATACGCTGCGGTTCAGCCACGACGAGCACATCGTCGGCATCGAGTCCCATCACATACGTCGACGTGACGCGCTCGAGCGCTTCGACATTCAGATACAGCTTCATGTCATTGCGCCACTCGGGCAGATAACGGCCGAGTGTCAGACAGGACATGCCCCATCGTTCGAGACTCCGCTCCGTCACGCTTCGCGTCGGCCGCGTGCGCCACGTGATCACGGTCAGCGCGGAGCAAGGCTTGCACGGAGTGTGCGGTTCGTCGAAGAACTCTTCCACGATCCGTTCCCATCGAGCCTCCCACTCAGGGGGATTTCCATTCCGATGGAGCACACTGGGACTGCTGCCGGTGATCAGGTTCTTGACAAGCACAGGGTGGACCGTGAAGGTATTATTCCAGGAAAGTGGCGAAACCCCGATCTCCTCTGATTCACAACAAGCTGTTCGATACCTATCCAATCCTCGTTCACGCAGCAGGGAAAGCCGAGCACTTGCCGCTCTGGCCGTCGGTGCTGCGCGCTGCCGACGACTGGAAGATCGACACCCGGCTCGATCCAGATCTTACTGTGATCACGTACAACAACGGCGGGACGCTGAATCATGAGTACAAGAGGCTGGGGCTGTTCGAGGACAGCCTTCGGCGCAATGGTATCGATGACATCATCGTACTGGGCGAAACGCTCACGGACTGGCGATACGACCAGAAGATCCACCTGCTCCTCGAGTACCTGACAACGACAACGGTAAAGGATTTCGTGCTCGTTGCCGACTCGGCGGATGTGATCCTGACCAACGATATTGGCCTCCTCGTGCAACAGTTCAAGGCTCGCGGCTGCCGAGCCTTGTTCAATGCCGAGCGCCGGCACTATCCCAGAGACCTCCCTCCCTTCGACGAAGAGGTGGCGCCGGGCGAGTTCTTCCCCTGCCTGAACTCCGGGATCTGGATTGCGGACACGCCGTTTGCGTGCGAGCTCGCGGCCTATTGTGCCCGCCTGACAGTCGCAAAACACAAGAACTGCGATCAGACGCGGTACAAGTTCGCGTACCAGCACTTTTATCCACAGATCCGCGTGGATCACCGGTGTGTCCTGTTTCAGAATCTCAATCGGGTCGACGGAAGAGTGGTCGAGCTGCACGACGACGCCCATCCATGAAATTCGTGTTCGTGGCAAAGCAGAAGAAGAACGTCGAGGCGTACGCCGACACGCTTCGGTGCCTCGTGACGCGAGGTCATGAGGTGACCGTCACCGTACAGGAGCCCGATGAGGATCGCGATCGCCGCCTGGCCCAGTCGATCGATTCGCCGCGATTCCATATCGCGGCATGTCCGTCGGCCCGTGCGGACGAGTGGGCCGAGGTCGCGCCCCTCGTGCGGCGGCTGCGCGATCTCATGCACTTCCTCCGCCCGCCGTTCACGGCTGCGCCGCCGCTGCAAACCCGAATCGCCGCCAAGCTGTTGCAGGAGTTGACGCTTGAAGCCGACACCGACATGCTGCTGGCGGGGCTCGCGCGAATGCCGCACGCGTCGCTCGGGCGGCTGGAGGCGGTGCTGCGACTCGCCGAGCAGAGCATTCCCACATCGCCGCTGTTCGACGAGTTTCTGCAATCGGAGAAACCCGACGTCCTCCTGATCTCGCCGCTTGTGCATTTCGGATCGGCACAGGCGGATCTTGCCGCCAGCGCCCGGCGCCTCGGCATCCCCGTCTGGATGCTGCTCTTCAGTTGGGACAACCTCAGCACGAAGGGCTGCATGCACGTGGAGCCTGACTTGATATTCGCGTGGAACGAGCAGCAGCGCACCGAGGCCGCGACCCTCCATCGCTTCCCGGCGTCACGGGTCGTCGTTGTCGGGGCGCCCCGCTTCGACCCGTTCTTTACGCTTCGGCCTGCGTTGACACGCGACGCCTTTCACGAACGGCTCGGGCTCGACCCGACGCGGCCCACCCTTTTGTACCTCTGTTCGTCGCGTCTGATTGCGCCGTGCGAGGCGAAATTCGTGCGCAAGTGGCTCGGCGCGCTGCGATCGTCCGCCTCGGATGCCCTGGCCGGAGCCAACGTCGTCATCCGGCCGCATCCTGACGTCGAGCTGCTGCCCGAGGGCATGCCGTCCGAGCGCGTCCACTGGCCGACGGCGCCGCACCTCAATGCGCGCGTCGCGCGGCCCTTTGACGATGCGCGCGCCGTCGTATTTCGGACCTCGATAAGGGACGCGAACGGGCTCTACGAATCCCTCGTGCACAGTAATGTGGTGGTCGGGCTGAACACCACGGCGGAGCTCGAGGCGGGGATCGTTGGTCGACCCGTGTTCACCGTCACCGCCACGGGCGACGACGCCGAGGGTCCGCAACCCACCGTGCACTTCCGTTACCTGACACGGGAGCACGGCGGGTTTGTATCTGTGGCCTCAACGCTTGATGAGCACCGGCAGCAACTGGCCGCCGCGCTCGCGGGCGGTGTCGATCCTGCGCCCATCCGCGCGTTCATCCAATCGTTCCTGCGACCACACGGAGTCGATCGGCCCGTGGCGCCCCTCCTGGCAGAGGCGCTCGAGCAGCATGCCGCCGTCGCGCCGACGACCACCGCCGCTCCGGCCGCTGCCGGCTTCGATCCGCGGGCGCTCGTACGCAGCGACGGCGACCTGGTGCCGCTGGGGTACCGCGCCGCGCGCATCCTCGTGCACGCCACGCCCGAGACGACGCGCCATGTCATCGACGGGAGCGTGCGCATCGACCACGCGACAGTGAAATGGCTCGAGCAGTGGGTGAAGATCGGCGACGTCGTCTACGACGTGAACGCCGGATACGGCGCATACGTGCTGCTCGCCGCGCGGCAGCGTGGCGCGGTCGTGGTCGCGTTCGAGCCAGGGTACGAGGTCTATGCAGCGCTGTGCCGCAACATCGTGTTGAACCGCTGTCAGGGCTCGGTCGTGCCCGTGCCGCTGGCTGTGGGCGGCGCTGACGGTGTCGCCGAGATCAAATACGAGCGCCAGTACCCTGGTGGGGAGCGGTACGGCGTGCGTTCGGCGCGCTGGTGCGCGCGGTCGGCCGACAGCGTGCAGCCGAACGTACACGCTGCCTGCACGACCCGTCTCGACACGGCCGTCGAGCGGTACGGGCTCGCGCCACCAACACACCTGCGGGTACCTCTGTCCGTACGGGCAATGGAGGTGCTGCAGGGCGCGGGGCACGCGCTCCACGAAACGCTGCGCACGCTGTCGTTGCACGTGGACATGGGGGACGAAGCCGCGATCGTGAGGGAGCTCGATGGCACCGGGTTGCAGGTCGTGACCCGGCGCGTACGGCGCAGCTCCGTCCAGCTGGTAGTCGCCCGATGACACGCCTGAAGGCGGCCGTCGCGAGGCTGTTCACTGGGGGTGGCGACAAGAGAACGGCAGCTGTGCCTGCCGCTGACACCACGGTCAGGACCCTCCGGCGACAGCTCGATGACCTCACGAGAGCGCTGGCGGCATTGGACGACCGCCTCGAGCATTCGCTGGGCGAGGCGGACCGCCAGCTACGGCTGCAGCGCGAGCAGCTGTTCGAGCAGGCATCACTGGCCGCCGTCCCTCGCGCGCGACTGCTCTCGGAATCAATCGTGTTGGAGGGCCGCCCGTCGGAGCGTATGCGAATCCGGCGGCTGCGCGTCGGCGAGCCGGTCGAGCGTCGGTTCAGCCCATGGGTGGGAATCACGCGATGTGCCTCCGACGCCCCCGAGGTACGGGAACTATGGGAACGGCTCCTCGGGTTCGAGGCAGAGTGCGGCGACGACGTGCTGCGTGGTTCGCCATGCACGATTCTGGACGTGCCGGGCGCCAGCGCATCGATCGTCGAGGGCAAGCTGCGCGTCGTGCCCACGCGGGCGCAGCCATCGTCGGCGGACGTCGTGGCCGTCCCAAGGTGTACATACGACGTGACCACGCGAAAGATCGCCAACTTCGGGCACTGGATGCTCGACTGGGCGCCGCAGGTCGTCGCGCTGTGGAAAGTCGCTCCGGGCGCCACGTTCCTGATGCCGCAGCCCGCGCGGGCGTTTCACGCGGAAACTTTGGCGCGCATCGGCCTGGACGTTCGACGGATGGTGCCGTGGGACGGTGCACCGGTTGCGTGCGGCAGGTTGCTCGCTTTCGAGAGCGACGGCCGGACGGGCGGCGGTCGACCGCTGTCGCCGCTGATGGATGTGCGGCGTCTCCTGGCGCCGCGCGACGGGACTCCGGCGAGCCGGACCCGGCGTATCTATGTGTCGCGGCGCGACGCCCCGAAAAAGCGCACGTGGATCGTGAACGAAGCCGACGTGGAAGAGCTTTTCCGGCGACGCGGCTTCGAAGTGATCGTCATGCGCGACTATTCCCTCGATGAGCAGATCCGCGCCTTCCGCGAGGCGCGGGTCGTGGCAGGCCTCAATGGAGGAGGCCTGACCGACATCATCTTCTCGGCCAGCGGCATCGACGTGATCGTGCTGCTAAGCGACACGCTCATCCGGTGGTATGCAGGCGGCGGTCGATCGGTCTGGACAGGGGGCAGGCGCGGCGGAGCAGGCCAGCTGGCGGCGCTTGGGGATTCCCCACGCTTCTGGACCCACGTGGCCGTCACATTCGAGCAGCGATGCCACTCGTTCGTCGGCGGCGACGAGATGCCACTCGTGGAACTGGCGCGGTTTCTGGATGACGTGCTCGCCGGCATCGAGGCGGCGCCATGAAAAACGATCCTGTCACAGCCCGCATGCGCGAGGAACTTGCGGCGCTGCACACGTCGCTCTCGCACGTGAGCGCCCGTGTCCGACTCCTGCGCTCGCGAACGGAGCAGCTCTCCGCGGTACGAGCAGGGGAGCAGCATGCCGACGCGCAGATCGCCGCCCTCGAGAGTGTGCTCGATGACGAGCGGGTCTCCGGACACGTGCGTGCGTCGGTCGAGCATTCGGAACTCCGAAGTGATCCAGTTCCGCACCTGGTCATCGCCGACCTGCTCCCTCGCGACGTGTATCGTGCCGTCGTGGAAGCCATCCCGCCGCCCGTGTTGTTCGACGGCCGCGCCGCGAAGGGGCAGCTGGGCGTACCGCCGCGGCTCGCGCCAGCGGACGCCATTGTGACCTGGATGTTTTTCAGTCACGTCGTCGCTCGGATTGCCGGGCCGCTCGTGGCGCGGTTCGCGGAGTCGCTGCAGGCATACGCGCGCGAGCGGTTTCCGTCCGCGCCGCCGCTCTCCGAATGGGATGGTGAGATCACGTTGACCGCTGGCCGGATCGTGCGCCGTACTCCAGGGGATGCCGGGTCGCCGCCTCATCAGCGGCCGTGGGAGTTCCTGATCGGCGTACTCGACCTTGCGCGCGACCAGGATGGCGAGGAGTACGGCAGCCGTCTCGACGGTGCCGTGATCCCCTTCCGTGCCAACACTGCGCTGGTGTGCGTCGGTCCGGCAGGGCGGCGGGCCTACGCGCCGATTCCACGCGACGCACCGGCGAACGTCGAGCGATATACCTACGAATTCTGTATCGGACCCACGCGCAACACGAGACACAGGATCGACACGCGGGAGCGAGCCGTTTGAGGAGCATGCTGCTGGTTGCGGCCGCCGTCGGCGTGTTCGTCGTCACGTGGTTCCTGCGCTTCAACGACCCGAACGGCTCCTTCGCCGGTCTCACCGACGATCATTTCTTCTACGTCGTCCGCGGCTGGCAGATCCTGTACGGGGATTTGCCGGTTCGCGACTTCGTCGATCACGGCGCCCCGCTGCACTTCTACGTGGCAGCCGCCGTTCAGCTGCTGTTCGGGCGAGGCACGCTGTCCGAGCTGGCGTTCACCACGACGATGCTGGCTCTCGGAGCGGCACTGACGTGCTGGCTGGCCGCGCGAGCGTCGGGCTCGGTTGCCGCCGGGCTGCTGGGTGCCGCCGTCCACGTGTCACTCTTCCCGCGGTTCTACAACTACCCGAAGGTGCTCGCGTATGCGGCGGCGATTCCGCTGCTATGGTGGATGGCGGACAGCCCGGGCCGCCGGCCGCTGTTCTGGCTCGCTGTCACAACTGCGCTCGCATTTCTCTTCCGGCACGACCACGGCGTGTATGTCGCGGTGATAGTCGCGTTGCTGCTCGTGCTCCTCCGAGGTCTTCCTTGGCGAGAGCGCGTACGGCACGCGGCGCTGTACGCAGCACTGACGGTGGCAGCCCTTTCGCCGTATCTCCTGTTCGTTCAACTGCACGGCGGCGTCACCTCATATATCGCGCAGACGGCGTCGTGGGCTGCGCGCGAACGCGAGCGGACGCCGATGGAATGGCCGGGCGTGTTCGAGAACCTCACTGCCTGGTGGTACTACTCGGAGTTGATCCTGCCAGTGCTGGCGCTGTGGGTCGTCTCGGTGTCGCGCGATGCCTGCAGACCTGGATGGCCTCATGCCCGGGTCAAGATCGCCATCGTGGCGCTGCTCGGCACGATTCTGAATGCGGGGTTCCTGCGTACGCCGCTCGAGGGGCGTCTCGCGGATCCGTCGGTGCCGCACGCGATTCTCGTTGCCTGGCTGGCCGCGGCGCTGCCATCCCTTTTTGGTTCGCCCGCTTCGTGGGGGCCGCTGATGGTCCGGTGGCGGCGCCAGGTGGCCGCGGCGCTCGCGGTCGCCGCCGCGCCGATCGCGTTCGTCGTGGCGGTGACCCTGACGCACGATTTGTACGAGCGCGCCGACAACGCCGGTCTCACGGAAGGGCCGCGCCGCACATGGCAAAGTACCGCAACCGTCGTCCGCACGGTGCGGGCCGACTGGCAACTCGAGAATTGGGCGTCGCGTCCCGAGCGTTCCGAACTGATTACGCTGGCGATGTTCCTGAGCGCCTGCACGGAGCCTGATGCGCGCATCTTCGTGCAGCCATACATTCCGCAGGTCCTCGCGCTGGCGCGCCGGCCCTTCGCGGGGGGCCATGCGGATCTGCGGTCGGGATTCTTCACGACCGAGCGCGACCAGCGGTTGATCCTCGCCCGCCTCCAGCGGCAACGCGTCCCGGTCGCGCTGCTTTCTACCCCAGACGCGCTCGAGGATTTCGGCGAGTCCTTTCCGCTGCTCGCGGCGTACCTGGACGAGCATTACACCGCCGCTGGCACGCACGTGTTCGACGGTCGCTACCCAATCACGCTCCTCGTCAACACGGGCGAACGTGCGGAGCGCCGATTCGAGAGCCTCGGGTGGCCGTGCCTTGTACCTGGACTTTCGAAGCCGCGGGCGTCAGCATCCGGTAGGTAGATGTCTCAACTCTCGATCGTCGTACCCGCCTTCAACGAAGAGCGCGGGCTTCCTGCCGTTCTCTCGCGCCTCATCGCGGCCGGCGAGGACGTCCGCCGCCAGCTTCCCGATATCACCGACGTCGAGGTGATTGTCGTCGACGACGGTTCGACCGATAGGACGGCGGAGGTGGCGGCGGCAATCCCGTCGATCAGACTGGTTCGGCACAGCGGCAATCGCGGGTACGGGGCCGCGCTCAAGACCGGATTCGCCAACGCCACCGGCGACTATCTCGCTTTTCTGGACGCGGACGCGACCAACCCGCCGGAGGCGGTGCCGTTACTCGTTCTCGCGCTCGTTGAGCAGCGCGCAGATGTCGTGGTCGGAACGCGCGTGTCCGAGCCCGACGGCGGCATGCCAAGAATCCGCGCTGTCGGCAACTGGCTGTTCGCGCGGCTGCTCTCGTGGGTCATCGAGGCGCCCGTGACAGATTGCGCCAGCGGTATTCGCGTGTTTCGCCGCACGATCCTGAACGACGTCCTGCAGCTGCCTGATGGATTCAACTTCATCGTCGCGATGAGCACTGTGACGATGCAGAAGCGGCTGCGCGTCGTCGAGGTGCCGACGCCCTACTTTTCGCGCGTGGGGCAGTCGAAGCTGCGCGTCATCGCCGACGGCCTCGCCTTTCTGAGCTCTATCGTCAGTGTCGCGATCTCGTACAACCCACTGAAGTTCATCGGTCCCCTCGGACTCGCCTGCATCGCCGCTGCTGTGTACCTGAGCATCGATCCAGTCCTGGACTACCTCCGGTACCGGCACGTCGCGGACGACCGGCTCTATCGCCTGATCACGATCTCCGTGCTGGCGGTCAGCGGGCTGCACATCATCAACTTCGGTCTTTTTTCGAATGCGATTCTGGCGCAGTCGTTCGACGAGCCGCCCGACCGCCGCAGCCTGCTCGGACGGCTATTTCTGCGCGCGCCGATGTTGCGGTTTGGCAGAGTGCTTGGTCCGCTGCTGTGTGTCGGCGCCGTCGCGTTGAACTATCGCGGGCTGATGCAGTACCTGACGACCGGTACCGTCCAGGAACACTGGTCCTACGTGCTGACCGGCGGGAGCATGTTTCTTGTCGGCCTGCAGCTGACGATGTCGGGCCTCCTGTTGCGTATCGTGGGAGTGCGCACCGGAAACGAGCGTCGCTCCGTGCGCCGGATATCGAGCGGCGTCGATGCGACGACGTCCGCGCCCAGCCGCTGAATCCTGCGGGCACGGGTCGCACACACGTGAGCTAAAGAGCTGGGCGAAGCTCCGCGAGGGCGGCCTGATCGGCCGTGAGAGCGCCTCGGTTCGCGAACAGCGTGCGCAAGTGCGCGCGTTCGGCGGCAAACATCGATTCCAGGAGCTCGGCGATGTCGTCGGGCATCTCCACAACAGGGCCGCGATTCCGCTGCTTGGACAGCATGCGGATCGCCGACGGGTCGTAGTCGGTGGACACGCCGAGATGGTGAAGAACCGCGTCGAACGTCGCGCGAGGGTTCGCGAGCGTGTATTCCTGGGAGACGAGGAGAAGCCGGTCCGCGGGAAAGGCAGCCGTCCAGTTGGCGAGCATGTTCGAGTACTCGCCGAGGAAACGGGTTCTCCTCAGGAAATCCACCACCCGCTCGCGGGGAGCCGTCAGAATCGTCCCGCCCTCTCGTTCCGCGTGACGTGGCTTCGAAAAATAGCGCTTCGCATGCGACCAGTGGCGGCTGACCGGATCGCGCGCCATGAGCACGAGGCGGACGTCCGGCAACAGGCGGCGCACGAGGTGAATACGTTCCGGCGGCAGCGAGCAATAGCGCGCGCTCTTCTCCCCGACGACGTACGGCGTCGACTTCTGCGGCGCCATCTGCGCCACCTGCTGTTCGAACAGGTTCACGTACCACTCGACCGGATGTCGGTCGAGATTCGATGAGAAGTACTCGATTTCGTCGGGGACGACCACAATGTTCGGGTGCTGACCGAGCGCGCCCTGGAGCCAAGACGTCCCGCACTTCGGCGCGCCGATGATGATGAAATGCGGATACGCCAGCGTCGTCTCGGCGGTGGTCATTGGATCAGAAGCGTTCATCGGAGCACCTGCCGCCTATCATAGGCTGTCGTCAGAGGTCGCCGGCTTTGCGTTCCTGCTGGCACTCCTCCTCTAGGCCGCAACTTTCACCAGCACGATCTGTTGGGTGCGTTGGTCCCACACTTGGAACGCCTCTGTGTGCGCGAGATACTCGGTCACGGCCTGCAGCACGCCTGGGCAATGATCGGATGCGTAGTCGTCGACCACGATCACGCCGCCAGGGGAAAGGCGGGTGCCAAAGTACTTCAGGGAGAACAGCGTCGGGTCGTACAGGTCGGTATCGACGTGGACGAGCCGGTACGTCAATGCAGGCAGGGTCGGCACCGTCTCTAGCGCATTTCCCACATGGACCGTCACGAACGGAAATGCGGCCAAGTAGGCCCGCACCTCTTCGGCACTGACGCGGAACTTGGCCGACCCGGGCTTATTGAATGGGTCATGCGCGCCGCCGGAGGGATGGCCTGTAAAGGTGTCAAACACATGGAATGGCGTCGGACCAATCAGGCTGTCAAAGATGCTTGCGAGGAAATAGGCCGAACCTCCACGAAAGACGCCTACTTCGGCGGCCGCGCCATCAACGGCCACCACATTCCGGGCCGCCTGCCAGAGCACATACAGCCGGTCATGACCGAGCAGTGTGCGTCGAGCCTCCACAACCGGGTCGGCGAGCGCAAAGAACTCCGGCCCTGGGCGGTAAGGCTTCGCCGCCGTCTCGCGGTATTTGTTCATGCTCCGGTTAATCCATTTGATCTCGTCAGCCGAAGGCATGTGCGTGATTCTACTTTGCCGGCGTACGTCGACGCTCGTGATGGTCACGGCTCGATCTTCGCGCGACCCAGCGTGCAACGGCGATCGCACGCCCAGTCCGATCGGCAGCGGGTACACCGGATGGCGGAGCGCCCGGACGGATTGAACGCCGGTTCAACGGTCGAGCGAAAAGAAGGCGTTCTCGTAGCTCTCGAAGTCGCTCGTCCCGAGCGCAACCGGCACGGCCGCGATGACGGCGCTGACAGCGACGGTTCCCATGCCGCGGCCCAGCCGGGTGAGCATGCGACCTCCACAGTACAATGAAACGCGCCGACGCTCTCGCGGAACCACCACACATGCAACACGTCGAAGTCGTCGACACGGATCGCGCCGACACGCCGCTGCCGCTCCCGGCGTACCTGCAGCGCCTGGAGGCGGAGAGCATTCACATCATGCGCGAGGTGGTCGCCGAGGCGCGTCGACCGGTGATGCTCTACTCGATCGGCAAGGACAGTTCGGTGATGCTCCACCTCGCGCGGAAGGCGTTCTTTCCGGGTGCGCTGCCGTTTCCGTTGCTGCACATTGATACCACCTGGAAATTCCGCGAGATGATCGAGTTCCGCCACGAGATCGCGGCGCGTCAGGGCGTCGAGCTGCTCGTCCATATCAACCGCGCGGGCGTCGAGGAGGGAGTCAACCCGTTCGATCACGGGTCTACCCTGTACACCGAGCGCATGAAGACGGAGGCGCTCAAGCAGGCGCTCGACACCCACGGATTCGATGCCGCATTTGGCGGCGCGCGGCGCGATGAGGAAGGATCGCGCGCGAAGGAGCGGATCGTCTCGATCCGCTCGACGCAGCACCGGTGGGATCCAAAGCGCCAGCGCCCGGAGCTCTGGCAGCTGTACAACGCACGAATGGCAGCGGACGAAACGGTGCGCGTCTTTCCGCTGTCGAACTGGACCGAGCTCGACGTCTGGCTGTACATCTACCTCGAGCGAGTCCCGGTGGTTCCCCTCTATTTCGCGAGAATGAGGCCGGTGGTCCGTCGCGGCGCCAGCTGGATCATGGTGGATGACCAGCGGATGCGATTGGCCTCGGGTGAGCGTCCGGATGTCCGGATGGTGCGCTTTCGCTCGCTCGGATGTTACCCGCTTACGGCTGCCATCGAGAGCCAGGCCGACACGCTGCCGGCGGTTATTGCGGAGATGCTCGCCATTCGCACCTCCGAGCGTCGTGGGCGTCTGATCGACCACGATCGCCCCGGGTCGATGGAAGAAAAGAAGCGGGATGGCTACTTCTGATGGACGATCGCGGAGACGGCTCGGTCTCGACGGTCGCTGAGTTCCTCCGGACGTTGTCCGACAGGCCGCTCCTGCGCCTCGTCGTGTGCGGCAGCGTCGACGATGGGAAGTCTACGCTGATAGGGCGGCTGCTTCACGAGTCGAAGGCGCTCTTCGACGACCAGCTCGCCGCGCTGATCGCTGATTCGCGAACGCTCGGTACGCGCGGGGGGGAGGTCGATTTCGCTCTCGTCACCGACAGTCTCATGGCAGAGCGGGAGCAGGGCATCACGATCGACGTGGCATACCGCCGGTTGGCGACGGCGGCCCGCACGTTCATCCTCGCCGACACACCCGGTCACGAGCAGTACACGCGAAACATGGCGACGGGGGCGTCCACCGCGGACCTGGCGCTCGTGTTGCTCGACAGCCGCACAGGGGTGCTCACGCAGACCAGGCGGCACACCTACTTGCTTCGGCTGCTCGGCATTCGGCACCTCGTGCTCGCTGTGAACAAGATGGATCTGGTCGGCTATTCCAGCGATGTCTTCGGTCGGGTCGAAGCCGACTATCGCGAGTTCTGCGCTCGTCTCGACCTGGCCTCCGTCACGTGCATCCCGATCTCCGCCGTCCATGGCGACAACGTCGCCCGCCCCAGCTCCGCGATGCCATGGTATTCGGGTGCAACGCTGCTGCAGTGCCTCGACACGATACCGGTCGCCGACGACGCGCGCCGCGCACAGCCGTTCCGGTTGCCGGTGCAGCGCGTCGTGCGCGCACACCGGGACTTTCGTGGCGTCGCCGGCATGATCGCGCGCGGTACTGTGCGGATCGCGGACACCGTCACCGTGGTGCCTTCCGGACGGCAGAGTCACGTCGCCGCCATCTTCCTCGGCGACCGAGAGATTCCGCAGGCCACAGCCGGGGAATCGGTGACGCTGACGCTCGCCGACGAGCTTGACGTCGGCCGCGGCGATGTCCTGGCCGATCCAGCCGATCCGCCGCCGGTCGCCGACCAGTTCGAAGCCACCATCGTCTGGATGCACGATCGTCCGCTGCTTCCGGGACGTTCGTACCAACTGAAGCTGGGCGCTCAGTCGGCGACCGCGACCGTGGCTCCTCTCAAGTACAAAGTCAACATCACCACGCTCGAGCAGGTGGCGGCAAAGCAGCTCAGTCTGAACGAAATCGGCGTCTGTCACCTCGAGCTGAACCGGCCGGTCGTCTTCGAACCGTATCGCGTCTGCCGCGATCTCGGTGCGTTCATCCTGATCGACCGTTTGACGAACGAAACGGTCGGCGCGGGGATGCTGCAGTTCGCGCTTCGTCGATCGCACAACATCCGGTGGCAGACGTTCGATCTCGACAAGCATGCCCGCGCGGCCCTCAAGCGGCAGAAGCCGTGCGTCCTCTGGTTCACGGGACTCTCCGGTGCCGGGAAATCGACGATTGCGAACCTCGTCGAGACCCGCCTGCATGCGCTCGGCTGCCATACGTACGTGCTCGACGGCGACAACGTGCGGCACGGGCTGAACAAGGACCTTGGATTCACGCCGGCGGATCGCGTCGAGAACATCCGTCGCGTCGCCGAGCTGGCGCGGCTGCTCGTCGACGCTGGACTCATCGTGCTCGTCGCGTTCATCTCGCCGTTCCGGGCCGAGCGGCGAATGGCGCGCGAGCTCGTCGAAGCCGGAGAGTTCGTCGAGGTGGTCGTCGACGCGCCACTGGCATTGGCGGAGGCACGCGATCCGAAGGGCTTGTACAAGAAGGCGCGGGCGGGTGAATTGAGGAACTTTACGGGTATCGATTCTCCGTACGAACAGCCGGAGCACCCCGACGTCTACATCGACACGACGACCGTCACCCCTGCGGCCGCCGCGGACCTGATCGTGGAGCGGCTGCGGGCGGCCGGCATGATCGCATTCCCTTAGACCAAGCCGGTATCCAGGAGCAGACGATGAAGTGAGGATGCCTCCGGGACTGAGGCGCTGGAAAGATGACGATCAAGGGGAGGGCGCGCATCAACGGTTTCGCGCTCTCGCCTCTGCCAGGCCGACGAGCACGCCGAGCGCGACGATCCAGACGGCTTCGGTTCCCGCAAGTGGAACCGCGCCCGCGAGCGTGAGCACCAGCCAGGCGACCAGCCCTCCGCGAATCGCGGCGTCGATTCGTTGCGTCGTCCGCCCACCGGGTCCACGGAAGCCGATGGCCTGCAGCCACACGCCGAGCATGAAGAACACCGTGACGACGCCGAAGCGGTGAGCCAGCGCATCGAACGACACAGCGACGGCATAGAGCTGCAGGTTGGGGAAACTGGAATGGAAGTCTGGCGCCATCGGCAGGAGCGTTGCCACCGACGTGAAGACGCCCGCGGCGAACGACGCCACCGAGGCGGCGACCGGCCAGCGACCCGTGACCGCGGAGACGGCGAACGCACCGACGGCCAGCACTCCCCAGAACAGCGGATCGCGTACGGCGTATGGTGAGAGACTTCCCGCGGTGGCGACTCGGATCACTGCAAGGGCGAAGAACGCTCCGGCGACGGCGCGGTACCACCACTCGCGCTGCGTGAGACGCGCGATACCGAAGACGGTCAGCGGGAGTAGGGCACCAAACAGGTTCGCATCGTACAGAACAGCCCCGCCGTAGCCGACGTACAGCCAGTTTCGCCGTTCGAGGAGTGTTCGCGCGATCGGAACAGTGCCGGACGCGATGATCCGTCGCCACCTCGCGTTCAGTGTGAACCCGCGCAGTGCGAGCGTGTTGTCGGTGTGGGCCCACGAAACGCGGGTCATGCCGACGAACCCGATCACTGCCAGCAGTTGTGCGAGCGTCATCGAGGCGGCTCGCAGGATGGCTATGACATCCGGCACGAACTCCACCGTGACGTGGCGCTGATCGACTTCGATCAGCGCGGTCAGGCCGCCCACGTTCTGCACGCGGCCTGAGGACGTGCGCAGTGCCGAATCGTACGCCAATGGCAACACGAGCGCGTGGCCCTCGGCGCGTGCCGGATTGTCCAACTGGAGAGTCGCGCCTGACGGCCTCAGCGTCACCAATGTCCCCGGCAGGGGCGCGACCGCCGACAGGAGCGAAGAGCCCGCCGATAGGCCCGGCTTGCGAACGATCGGCTCTGTCAGACGGGACAACGGCAGGATCCTGGCCCGGCGATCCACGTCGGTGAAACCGACTTCCATGCCGTCGATCCGGACCTTCGGGAGTCGGTCCCAGGGTTGACATTCGACGCGGGGGGGCGCGATCAGATAGCGTAGTTGCAGGAACTGAACTGCATCTGCGTTGCACAGGACCTGCACGGCCAAGTCAGTCTCTTGGTTGAACAGGAATTTGTTCGGCTCTACTAGACCGCGCATCGTCCTGTCCTTCGTCGACGCGGTCACGAGCAGGTAACCGGCGTCGGCGAAATCGACACTCGGCCGCTGGCGGGTTCGAAGCTTCTCGCGAAGGCCCGGCCACAACGCAAGGCGCTCGCCGGGCGGGAACTGATCCGGCGCGAGACCTAGCAGTCGTACTCGGTCCTGCGCTCGAGTCATATCCTGCGTCCATGGGGAACGCTGCCCCCCCTCTCGCAGTTCGGTGATAACCAAGTAACTTGCATACGCCAGGCCCTGCGATCCGGCGAGGGCTAGCGCTGCGATAGCGAGCCGCGCTCCTACAACCGCGCGAACTCCGCGCGACGTCCGTGCGGTCGCCACGGCTGCCGCCCCGCTCAGCACGGCAAACGCAATGGCGGGATCCCTGAAGGCCCATGTCGCAGTCGGTGCGTATTTCCACGCCGTCGGTGACAGGGTTGCCGCGCTGATACCACACATGATGGCCACCAGCCCGCCTCCAATCGCAAGGCGGCGAAGAGGCCGATTCTCAGAAATGAGTCCAATGAAAAGGGACAAGAGGACGAGTGCAAGATAGGTAAACGGCATTCGAGCGCCGGCTTGTTCGAACGGAAACGCATTGGCATGCATGAGCGACCCGGTGGGGCCCTGAACGAACCGCTGCATCTGACTGGCGTCGACCGTCCCGCCGCCGGTGAGTTCGCGAAGGATGTCGGGCGTCTGTAGCACAACAGCTGGGAGCGACACGATGCCGAGCACGGCAGCTGCCCAGGCCTTCGTCCGGAGCGCTTCCGGTCTGAGGAGCGCCAACGTTGATGCCAGTGCCCACGTGGCGCCAAGAAGCGGCCAGTATCCAGGGTGTGACAGCGCAATCAGACTCCACACCGTTGCGGCTATTGATGCCCAGGCGATGCGGCGGCCCCGTGTGTCACCATCGCCAGCCACTGAGGCGAGCAGGGCGTGTGGCGCGAATACAGCAGCGACGAACGCGCAGTAGGTGACCGCCGTCTCGGGCCAGTCGTCATAGATCGTGTAGTTGACGGTCGGCACTGACCAGAACAACAGCAGCAACGCCAGCCATGACACGACAGGTCCGCAGATCGGCTCCAGCGCATGACGGACGACCATGGCGGATGCGGCAATCGAGAAAGCGATCAGCAACCAGTACGTCAGCGGCTCGGGCAGGTAGGGCGCCAGTGCCGCGGCTGGGGATGCACCAAGGCTGCCATGCAACGGCAGGCGGACGCCGAGCCCGACCGCCGTCGTGTAGACCGGCTGCCCGAGGAGACGAACGACGCCGGCCGCTGTCCCTCTATCCAGCGAAAAGAACGCGGTTTCGAAACTCTCCAGGTCCCGTGTGCCGAGCAATACGACGAGCGTTGCGATGCAGCCGCCGAAAACGAGCAACCATGCCGCCCGTGACCCGCCGCGCACGAGCTGCAAGGTCGGCGTTTGGGGAACGGCCGACACGCACCTGCGCGAGTAACGCCAGCCGCTGAATACCCCCAAAGCAAGAACGAGCATGCCCGCAGCGAGGAAGGCATCACGGAGAAGGTCGAGCCCGGCGCGGATCCACGCGTGGCGGTCCGTTGGGTAGTTGCCTCTTGGCGCCGTGCTGGCGATGCGCGCCTGGCCTCGCTCGAAATGCTGCGTGTCTTCCACGGCCGGATGATGAAGCAGACTGCTGATGTTGTTCCGAGACAGGTCGGTGAGGAGGTATTCCCACGTGCGATCTCCTCGAAACTCCAGCCGGATCAAGCGATGGGCGCTCTCGACGTCCTGCTGCGTCGCGGAATCGACGCCGGGTCTCCACCGGACGTGCACGTACGCCGTGCGCTCCCCGTACGTGAAGCGGAGCAGGGCGGCGGTGATGCCTGCCAACATCAGCAGCGCCAGGCCGCTGACGAGGAGCGCGCGGGGGCGGATCAGTCGTGGCTTCTGCACGTCAGCGAAAGCATGGAAACTCGAGGGCGCCAAATGCACGTACTGGCGCGCGGCGGCGATCGACGAGCAGATGGCCTGACGAGCCTTCGATTTCCACGTAATGCCCCTGCATGTAGGCACGAATGTGTGGGTACGCGCTGAGATAGTCGAGCACCGGCTCGTGGGTGGAAAAAGCGAAAGGCACCGATTGACGCCGCAGCAGATCCAGCGACTGCAGCTCGCGTCGGGCATCGGACCTCCACAGGTCGCGCCAGTAGAGGTGACCGCCGGCAAGCGGCCGTTCGACGTAGTAGCTGATCTGATAGGGGGTGTGGCCGCTCACGAGGATCCGGTCCCCAGGCGCGGCGCACTCGTACATGTAGCGGATCATCAGGGTCGAGCGGTCTCCGTAGCCCAACTCGAGCCATCCAGCCCGGTCGATGCGCAGCGCATCACGTGCCGATGCCAAGCCGTCGATCGGCGGTGACGCGAGGAGACGCGCGAACGTACGCGGCAGACGCTCGAGCAAGTAGCCGGCTTGCAACACTTTGCTGTCGCGAACGAATCCGCCAACGGCAATCGTCGAGATCACCAGCAGCACGAGGGTCACGCTTCTGGTTACTGGCACCAGCGTCGAGGACACGAGCAGACGCGCGCCAAAGGCGGCAATGAGCGGGGCGACCAGCACGAAGTAGCCGGACTCACGGAACAGGCGGTACTCCACCAGCGCGACGACGACGCCCGCCAGGAGCAGCCGGCACGTCTCGATGCCCACCGGCTTCTGCTGATGTACCGCCCGCGCGAGGTCGACCAGTGCAATCACGAGGATGACGAGCACGACCAGCACGCTGCTCTGGTATAGCCAGTCCTCCGCCGCTCCTCGAGCCGGAACCCAACCGCTCAGGCCCGGGGCGGTGGGGTCTGCCGGCGCGAACAGGAGTCGCGGGTTCATGTCGAGCACCGACAGGAAGACGGGTCGACCGACCCGCCACGTGTCGTTGATGAACGCGCGGGCGTCGACATAATCGATCAGCCCCTCGCTGCGAGCCACCACGATTGCCCAGGGGGCAATGAGCACACTCGTCGCCAGCGCGCAGGCGGCGACGTCGCGGACAATCGTTCGTGGCCGCCTGGCCTCCGGACGGGCGAGTCGCGCCAGCATCATCCCGAACAGTACGCCCGCACCGACATACACACCGTGATCATGCCGGAAGAAGAACGCCACGGCGGCAAACGCCCCCATGGCCGCGGCCCGCCTCGCGGTTGGTTGCTCCATGTAGCGCCAGATGATGAGAATGGCAGCGGGATAGATGAACAATTTCGAATTGTGGACGGTGGGTGTCCCAGCAAAATTCAGGATCGCCGGCAGCATGCAGATGAACGAGGCCACCAGCGAACGTGACAGACGGAGGCCGATCTGGAAGGCCATCACGAGACCGGCAACCATCCACGTCCACTGCAGGACGAACTCGCCAATCAGCCGATAACCGACCAGCCACTGCATGGTCGCCGACAGCGCCGCCTGCAGCGGTACACCCCAATCGAAGAAATCGCGGTACGGATGATCGCCGGCGAGCAGACCGGGGGTCTCCGCGAGGCTGTAGAAGTTGTTGTCGTAGATTTGATAGTCGGCGGTGAGCACCAACACGGACGCAGCAAGAACGCCGACGATCCAGAGTGCGAGGGTGTGATGCGCGGGGCCGAAGCGTACTACAGCTCGCGTCGGCACCAAGTCAGGATTCACGCGGTGTGCCCCCCCGGGCCGCTCGTTCGCCATTGCCGCGAACGCTCCACGGTGGAGTGGTTGCTGTGAACCGCGCCCGACCGACACCGAGCCGCACCCCAGCAGAGACCTTGAGCGCTTTCGGGAGGGATCGCAGCATCCGTGCGTTGACGCTTATGCTACCGTCAATCCGCCATCGCGCGCATCGGTCGCGTCGAATCGCCGCGTTCGGGCAATCATGCAGACGTCGTCGCGCACCGCCGCACCCTGATGATCGTCGCGGTCGTGACAGCCGTTGTGCTCGTCAGGCCGGGCGATCGCCTGCTCGTAACGGGTTCGACGCCGTTCCAGGTGAACGACTACGCGCACCGGCCGTTCGCGGGCCATCACTTCGGGCGCGAGGGATGCGCTGAGCGCCGACAGACTGCTGCCGACCGCATCGTGCCATGCTCTTCTTCTTCCGCTAATATGAATCGCCGAATCGATGACTGGTCCGGGCGATCGTGCGTATCGCTTGCAGCTGCTGCTGGTGGCCCTGCTCACGGCAATCATTCTTGTTCTGAGCGCCCATAGCCAAATCTACGACACAAACTTCTATTTTCTCTGGGAAGCGGTCTCGATCCTGGCCGGCGACAACCCGTATCGCGATGTATACGACATGGGGTCGCCGCTGGTGGCGTATCTCTCGGCGGGCGCGCAGCTGTTGACCGGATATCGCCTGATCGGGGAGTTCCTCACGCAGTGGTCGTTCATTATCGCCGGTGTCGTGATCGCTTTCGACTTGGGTTTGCGCATATCACGCTCGGCAGGCTTCGTATGGGCGACTCTTCCGGTGGCGCTCATCGTGCTCGCGTACACGCCGACCTACCATTACCCGAAACTGTTCTTTTTTCCGCTGACAACCTGGCTCGGATGGCGCTACATGGAGCGCCCGAACGCTGGCTTCGGCGCCGTGTTCGGACTGACGGCGGCGGCTGCATTTCTCTTCCGGCACGATTTCGGGGCGTACATCGGCTTCGCCTCGGTGCTTGCCCTCGGGCTCACGCGCCTCACGCGGCCGATGAGGCCCGCGAGGGCAGTTCTCCGCGATGTGGCTGCCTACGTCGCCGCGATGGCCGTCGTGCTTGTGCCGTGGGCCGCCATCGTCCAGCACTATGAGGGGTTGTTCGAGTACGTCCAAGTGCGTGCCGCACTGTACGAAAGTCCCGAACGGGGATTCGTCTACGCCACCTTTCTGCAGTTGAGGCCGCTCGACACCTTGAAGGAGTGGATGCAGGCGCCTCGATCCGATGCCTCCGCCGCGTTCGCCGCCGCCTGGCTCCAGCAGATCGTCCTCCTTGTTTCCTTTCTCTTGCTGGCGACCGGCGCAGCGGCATTGTGGCGCAGGCGGGCACATTCACGGGCAAACCGCGACGAGGCATGCCGGCTGCTGTTCGCCGGCGCGTTTCTCGTCGTCATCGACGCGGCGCTGCTGCAGGAACCATCGTATCTGACAGTCGTCGCGCCGCTTACGGCCACCCTCGGGGCTCGGTTCCTCCACGGAAATGTCGTCATCCAGCGTGCGTGCGCCACCGGTTTTCTGCTTCTCGCAGCTGTCACCGCCGTGCTGTGGACGCGCGAATCGGCACTCTTTCGTCCATCGGAGTTCGCCCGTTCGGCCGCACGCGCCTTCGAGGTGCTGCTGGCGTCCCCGCCGGTGAGTCTCTCCACACCGCTCGATGGCAATCCGACGCTTTCGCTTCGCTACTTGCACGAGTGCACCACGCCCGACGACCGCATTCTCGTGACCGGTTCGACGCCGTACCAGGTGGCGTACTATGCGCAACGACCAATAGCTGGGGGGCAACTCTACTGGCGACACCAATGGCGTTCCGACTCCCGTCACGAGGCGCAGTCGCTCGCTCTGCTCGAGCAGCAATCAGTTCCTTTCGCATTCTCGACCGACGAGCCGGTGCTCAAGGATTTCGAGCCCTACCCGCGGATTCGCCAGTACTTGGCGGAGCATTACGTCGAACTGGAGGGCAGTAACGGAAGGGTTCTCATCGATCGTCGGCGTCAGCCGACCGGGACGTTCGGCTCGTTGCGCTTCCCGTGCTTTCGGTGAGCCCCGCTCCCAATGGAGATGACGCTCCCGCGCCGCGCCTTCCGCCCAAATGGCGGGGATTGCCTCCTTCATACGAGCGAGCGCGGCGTCGATCCGCGAGCGCGGCGTTCCCGTCGAAACGGACCGCAATGAAGTTGCCGGGAAGGTTGTCGCCCGCCGGCAGTTGGGGCGGGTTGAGGGGAGCGACAGTCGAGGAAACGGCGGTGGCCCGGCATGCTGACGGCCGGTTTACCGTAGTTTCGCCTCACCATCGGCTGGCGATCCACATTGACAGCGATCGTCACAATCCCGAATAATTCTGCTGTTCATCTTGTGAACAATCGTTCATTGGTTGAACGTTCCTTTCCGCTCCGCACTCGCGCCGCGGTTCTGTAACTGACGGGCCGAAGGTCCGTTCGCCCCCTCCGCTCCTCTTCACACAATGGACGTCGAGTCTCGCCGCGACCTGCAGCTGCTCGAGGCGCTCGAGCAGGAATCCCATATCACCCAGCGGACGCTCGCCACTCGTCTGGGCATCGCGTTGGGGCTCACGAACTTGTACCTCAAACGCCTCATCCGCAAGGGCTACGTCAAGAGCGTCACCGTCTCGCCGCATCGGCTGATGTACTCACTGACACCCAAAGGCATGGCCCGGAAAGCGCGTTTGACGTACGAATTCATGAAGTACTCCCTCGACTTCTATCGCGACGCCCGCCGACACCTTCGGCGCAGCCTTGGTCAGGCCGTTCGAGAGCGGCAGCGCATCGCGATTTACGGCACGGGGGACGCCGCCGAGCTCGTGTATCTGTTGGTACGCGACATGGGATTGCAGCTGGTGGCGATATTCGGCGAGGCGGCGAACGGCCAGTTTCTGGGGCTGCCCGTGCGAGCCATCGCGCTCCACGCCGAGGTCACCTACGACGTGCTGGTGGTTGCCGTTCTGGAACGGCCTGCGGGAACGGCCAAACTGCTCGCCCGCGTCGGTGTTCCGCGCGACAAGATCGTGATGCTGCATCCCGACTGGATCACGGTGCCGGGAGCGGTCGATCAACCTCTTGTGACCGCACCACCAACGGAGCAGGAGCCAACATGATCGCCGGGATGATCGCCGCTCGCTGATGCCCAAACTCGTCGTTGACGGCCTCGGCAAGCGATACCGCCTCGGCGGCGGATCCGACGATGGGAAGCTGCCCTTGCTGTTTCGCCGGCTGTCACTTGCCGGGCGGCGGTCAGCGCAGGACGGCGAGGAGGCGCCGCGCGACTTCTGGGCGCTCAAGGATGTGTCGTTCACGGTGGATTCGGGCACGGTCCTCGGCGTGATCGGCCCCAATGGCGCCGGCAAGACGACCCTACTGAAGATCCTCGCTAGGGTGATTACGCCGACCGAAGGACGCGTGGTCGGCAACGGCCGTGTCGTGTCCCTGTTGGAGCTCGGCGCTGGCTTCGACCCGGATCTCCCGGCTCGCGACAACATCTTCCTCAACGCGGCGATGTTGGGCGTGCCGCGGAGCGTCGCTGCGCAGCGCTTCGACGACATCCTGCAGTTCGCGGAGATCGATAAGTTCGTCGATATGCCGCTCAAGCACTACTCGAGCGGCATGTACCTGCGGTTAGCCTTTTCCGCAGCGATCAACATGGAGCCCGCGGTGCTGCTCGCCGACGAGATTCTTGCGGTCGGCGACCAAGCGTTTCAGGAGCGCTGCCTCGAGCGGGTGAAGCAGGAGGCGCAGCGCGGTCTGACGGTGCTTTTCGTCTCGCATGACATGGAAGCAATCGTGCGCGTGTGCAACCGCACGCTGTGGCTCAACGCCGGTCGGATCGCGGCGCTTGGTGAGCCGGACGAGATCGTCGCCGACTACCAGAACTCGGTCTGGGATCGCGGCATGACGGGGACCGCCCGCGGAAGGCACGCGAACCGCTTCGCGGTGCTTCACGACGTGCGCATTGCCACGGAGGACGGGCGCGAGGTTCGTGGCGTACAGACCGACCAACTGGCGCAGCTGCGCATGCGCTTCGAGCTGCTGGAGAATCACCTCTACGCGCGCGCTGCCTACGACGTGTTTGCCCGCGGACAGCTGATTTTTCGCGCGGCGGACAGCCAGATGCGCTACTTCCGGCAGTCGGGCATGTGGGAGTCGAACATGCGACTGCCCGCCCACTTTTTCAACGAGATGACGTATAGCGTCATTCCCAGTTTGACCGTGGCGCGCGAAGGAGAAGGACGCCGGCAGTACGTGGTGATGGCAGAGCCGCTGTCCTTCATCGTCTTTGCGCCGGACGCCGCGCAGGCGCTCCGGGGGGAAAAGACGCTCCGCGCGTCGGGTGTCCTGGCGCCCCTGTTCCGGTGGAAGTTCCAGTGGCTTGGAGAGCAGCCCCAGGAGGAGGAACGCGATGGCACACGTGCTTGAGGCGATAGCGTCTGCACCTCCGGCCGGCGAATGGGTCATCGAACCGGAGCGCACCGGAACGGCCGCGCGTGCCGTCGAGTTCTGGCGGTACCGGCGCCTGCTCTGGTTCCTTGCGGTGCGTGGCGTCAAAGACCGCTACGAGGGAATGACGCTCGGTATCTTTTGGCTGTTCGCGCGTCCGCTGTTTCCCATCCTGGTCGGCGGATTCGTGTTCGGAGGTCTTCTGCGTCTCCCCTCCGACGGTGTCCCGTTCGTGTTGTTCTTCATGACCGGCATGGTGCCGTGGAGCCTGTTCGACCGCTCTGTCATATTCGGGACGAGGTGCCTCGATAACCACAAAGCGCTGATCAAGCGGCTCTATTTTCCGCGACTGATCTCGCCCGTGGCCTCGATCGCGCCAGCGGCGGTCTATTTCGTGATTTACATCGTACTGATGATCCTCGTGGTGCTGTTCTACTGGTGGAAGGACGGCGTCCTGTATGCGAGGGTCGGCCCGTCTCTGCTGGCTGCACTGCTGATGGCCGTCTTCGCGGTCTTCTGTGCCCTCAGCCTTGTCCTCTGGACGTGCGTCTTCCAGACCCGACACAGGGAAACGCGATTCGGGCTGAGGTATTTCCTGCAGTTCTGGATGTATCTCACGCCTGTCTTCTATCCAATCTCCACGATCCCCGCCGAACACCGCTGGATCCTCTACCTCAATCCGATGGCGTCGGTGGTCGCGACGTTTCGCTGGGGCATCATCGGCGTGGGAGAAGTGCCGCTCGTTCCGTTGGCGACCTCATTCATCGTCGCGGCCGCGGCGATGGCCGCGGGCATCTGGTTCTTTACGGTAAGCGAACCCTCGACTGTCGATCGCCTGTGAGCGCTGTTCAACTCGGCGGCCGCATCGTCGGGCGCGGCGAGCGTCCGTTCATCGTCGCGGAGATGTCCGCCAACCACAATCAGTCGCTGGAACGCGCACTCGAGATCGTCGACGCCGCGGCGCGTGCCGGCGTTCACGCAGTCAAGATCCAGACGTACACACCCGACACGATGACGCTCGATCTGGACGAAGGAGCGTTTCGTATCACCGATGCACAGAGCCCATGGGTCGGCGCCTCGCTCCATCGGCTCTATCGGGACGCACAGACGCCATGGGCATGGCATGCGCCGATCTTCGAACGTGCCCGTCAGCTCGGACTCGTCGCGTTCAGTACCCCATTCGACAGGACGGGGGTCGACTGGCTTGAAGCGAGCGGCGTGCCCTGCTACAAGATCGCGTCCTTCGAGAACACGGATCTCGCCCTGATCCGGCGTGTGGCAGCCACTGGAAAGCCGCTGCTGCTCTCGACAGGCATGGCGACCGTTGCAGAGCTCGACGACAGCGTGCGCACGGCGCGCGAGGCCGGTTGCCGCGAGCTAGTCCTGCTGAAGTGTACGAGCGCGTACCCTGCGCCTCCGACGAGCGCCAATCTTCTGACAATGGCAGATATGCGGGCGCGGTTCGAGTGTGAAGTCGGCGTGTCCGACCACACCCTGGGCATCGGTGTCGCGATCGCCGCTGTGGCATTGGGGGCCACCATCGTCGAGAAACATCTGACGCTTCGCCGGAGCGACGGCGGTGTCGACAGCGCCTTTTCCATGGAACCGCAGGAGATGGCTCAGTTGGTCGAGGAGACTGACCGCGCGTGGCAGGCCGTTGGCGCCGTCGCATATGGAGCAACCGCCGCGGAGCGCCGATCGCTCCAGTTTCGTCGCTCACTCTACGTCGTCAGGGATCTCAAGGCCGGCGAGGTCCTGACGGCTGACAACGTCCGCGCGATCCGACCCGGGCTCGGGCTGCCGCCGAAATGCCTCGACGATGTGCTGGGCCGGCGTGCGGCCGTCGACATCGCGAAGGGGACTCCGGTCGCCTGGGATCTCGTGATCTGATGTCGCCAGTCCAACCGCCCCCGGCTGACCTGCATCCGGACGCGTCGACTCCCGCGGAGTTCCAGTTGCTCGCCCAGGATCGTCCGTACGTGCTCGTTTTCATCCCGAATACGAACGAGCTGCAGCGGTTCGTCCTGTCGCACGCATTCACCGAGCTCGCGGTCGGCCATCGGCTGCACTACGTACTCCCGGATCAGGACGCCGAGTCGATGCTCCGCGCCGCGGCTCCAGCCATCAGCACCGAGAATTCGACGGCGATCAGCGTGCCGTCGGATCGCTTCACGAAGTGGACCGAGGTGTTCCGGGCGGCGTGCGTGCACTACGCGATGCTGTCGTCTTCGTTTGCGATTCGGGCGCGGCTCGATGTCGACCCGGCGTGGCGCGAGCGATGGCGGATGCCGGGCGAACAGCGCGAACAGCTGGATCGGGAATTCGACGCACACGTCGAGCGGCTGCTCCACGGGATGCAGCCGCTGCCGGCGATTATCCAGCTCCTCGATCGGTTCCAGCCGGTCTACTGCGTGGTGCCGACGTCGCTCCTGGATACCTTCGCCAATGAGGTCGCGTGGGCGTGTGAGGTCGAGGAGGTCAGCTGCGTGCTGCTCCAGAGCGGGTGGGACAACCTCTCCAGCAAGGGGCTGGTGTATCCGCGCTCGTCGTACCTCGGCTGCTGGGGCCCGCAGTCGGCGAAACACGCCCATGTGATCCAGCGAATGAATCCTAAGCATGTCGCGCTGCTTGGTGCACCGCACTATGAGTTCTTGAGGCCAGCGCCGCCCGACGAGGTGCGGCAGCTTCGTGCGGAGCTGGGCGTCCGGCGCGACGAGCGTCTCGTGCTCTTCGGCGGATCCTTCCGTCGCTTCGATGAGACGACGACGCTGCGGGTGATCGAGGACGCGATCGCGTCGGGTCGCCTCGGTCCCATGAAGATTGTCTACCGGCCGCACCCCTGGCGAGCCGCGCGGCACCAAGAGGACAGTTTCTTCGACTACGACTGGTCCCACATCGTCTGCGATCCGGACGTGCGCCAGCGGTATCTCCGCGACCGTGAGGAGCCGGGCTACCTCGAGCGGCGCGCTCCGATGTTCGATATGCCGTACCTGGCGCGACTGCTCTCGGCGTCGGACGCAGTGATCTCGCCGATGTCCACCCTCCTGCTCGAAGCACTCATCCTGGACAAGCCGACGATGGCGATCGCGTTCACGGATGGAAAGCACCGGCACAACCCGAGCGTCGCCGTGCAGATGACCCACTTCGCTGACATCCGCGAATCCCGGGTGCTCATCTGGTGCCACTCGGCCGAGGAGCTCGTGGACGACTGCGCACGACTGCTGGACGTCGATCCCCAGTTGCGCGCCGGGCCGCGGCGGAGGCTGATTCGGACGCTCGTGGCGCTGGAGCCCGGCACCTACGCAGAGCGGCTCGCGCGCTTCTGCCGCGACACGGTCGAACCGACCGGGCGCAAACGTCGGGCGCGGCGGAGCGGCGTCAAGCGCACGACGATCTCACACTCGTACGGCGCGCACCTGATTGCGCGCGAATACTGTGACGCTCCGGCTGACGCCGTCGTGCCCGGATACTGGATGCATGGATGGTTTCCGCAGTATCACCACGTGCATCCGGCCCTGATTGCCGGCCACAAGAGGCCGAACCAGGACGAAGGCTACGATTTCGAGGCGCAGGTGCGCCACGAGCAGGAACACGTCTGGCAATGGGTGAGTCGGGCCGATCAGGCCGAGTACCTGGCGGCACACGGCTATCGGTGTGTGATGGCCATTGGACTCCCCATCGTCTATCTCCCCGACCCGGATGTCGGCCGCGTGCCCGGCTCGCTGCTTGTGCTGCCGCCGCACAGCCACCGAACGCACGGCCCCGGCGATCCACTCGCCGAACAGTACGCGACCCTCGTCGCGGACCTGAAGCGTCGGTTCGAGCATGTCTGGGTCGGGATCAGCGCCGATGACGTCGCGAACGGGCAATGGATCGACGCGTTCCGTCGCCGGAGCATCGACGTATTGACCACCACGGACCAGGGCGATCCTCGGACCCTCGCCCGCCAGCGGCGGATCCTGTCCACGTTCGAGTACGTCACGACCAACGGGTTCGGCTCCCACCTTGCGCTGGCGGCGTACTGCGGTGCGAAAGTGTCCGTCTACGGACCGTACGCAGACTTTCCGCGCGAGCGACTGAAACGCACCCATGCCGTGAAGATGTTTCCCGAGCTGCTCGACGCGGCGTACGCCCTCTGCGCAGAAGACGCGCTTCGCGCGCATTATCCGTTTCTGTTCGTCGAGCCGGATCAGGCGCAGGTCTGCCGCAGTTGGGGCGCCTTTGAGGTCGGCGAGCAGCATCGGCTCGCACCCGGGGCGCTGAGCGCCGCGTTCGGCTGGGAGGCCGCCGTCGGTCAGCCGCCCGCCGGCGTATCTGCTGCCGCGCCGACATGAGAATCCTCTTCGTCATGCGGCATGCCGGATACGTCCGGAATTTCGAGTCGACCTTGCGGATGCTGTGCGACCGCGGCCACCGCGTGCACCTCGCCCTCCAGGGAAAACCGAGAATCGCGCAGCTCGACCCGCACGATATCGCGCGGCAGCTCAGCGAGCAGTACGGCAATTTCACGTACGGCGAGGCTCCCGCTCGCGCCGATGGGCTCGGCTTGGTCGGCCGCGAGCTGCGTCTTGCGTTGGACTACCTTCGATACCAGCGGCCGGAGTACCGCGACGCGCCGAAGTTGCGCGAACGCGCGAGGCGCGAGGCGCCCGAATGGGTACTGCAGTCCGTCCAGCGGGGGCTTGGACGAACGGCTCTCGGCCGGCGGGTTCTGGCAGCGTGGCTGTGCGCCCTCGACCGCGCCATTGGCCGCTCGCCCGACGTCGACGCATTCATCCGGAAGACCCGCCCCGATGTGCTGGCCGTCACACCACTCATCGAGCCGGGAGCCTCACAGGTGGATTACGTGCGGAGCGCGCACGCCCTGGGGGTACGTTCGATGTTGTGCGTGGCGAGTTGGGACAATCTGACGAACAAGGGCCTGATCCACGGTCCGCTGGATCTCGTCGCCGTGTGGAACGAGGCCATGCAGCGCGAGGCAATCGAGCTGCACGGCATTTCCGACGATCGCGTCATCGTGACCGGGGCGGCGGCGTTCGATCACTGGTTCGACTGGCGGCCGGCGGAAACGCGGGAGGCGTTCTGTGCGCGCGTCGGGCTGCCTGCCGACCGACCCTATCTGCTATACCTGTGTTCGTCGGCGTTCGTCGCCCCCAAGGAGGAAGTGTTTGTCCGGTCATGGATCGACCGGATCCGCCGATCGAGCGACCCGGGGCTCCGCGAGGCAGGCGTGCTCGTGCGCCCGCATCCGCAGTGCGCCGACCGATGGCACGCGGCCGACTTCACGTCATCCAGCCCCGTTGTCATCTGGCCGCCAGCGGGTGCGGCACCCGTCGACGAACAGAGTCGGCGCGAATACTTCGACTCGATCCATCACAGCGCGGCGGTGGTCGGGATCAACACAACCGCGCAGATCGAGACTGCGATCGTCGGGCGGCCCGTCTATACGGTGCTGGCGCCCGAGTATCGCGACACGCAGGAAGGAACATTGCATTTCCGCCACCTGCGAGACGTCAATGGCGGCCTCGTTCAGGTTGCTGAGGACATTGAGGAGCACCTGGCCCACCTGGCAGCCGCGGTTGCCGCGCCGCAAGCCGAGCATCCGCAATGCCGGCGCTTCGTCGAAGCGTTCGTCCGCCCCTACGGCATCGACGTGCCTGCCACGCCAAAACTCGTGGACGCCTTCGAGCGGCTCGCGCGACTGCCTGCCGTTCGTCCGATGCGGGAGCCCTGGTGGACACCCCTAGTGAGTTCGCGGCTCGTCCGCCGAGCTGTCCAACTCGAGGAGAACGCGCGTGCGGACGCTGAGGCACGAGCCTTGCGCCAGGCGGCGCAGGAGACGCGCGAAGCCAAACGGAGCGCCCGCGACGCACAGCGGCGCCTCCAGCTGGCCGAGAAGGCGCGAGAGGAGGCGGAGCGACGCGCGGCGCGAGTCGAAGCCGAACGCGAGGACCGCGTTCGTCGCGTCGACGCGCTCGTAGCGGATTTCTCCGCCATCGGCGACGGGGACCGCCGGAATTTCCTTCGCGCGGCACTCGACGCGATTCCGCCGCGGGCGTTCATCGACCTGTACGCCGCCGCGAAGCCCCGGAAGCTCGATTACCCGAATGCAGAGATTTTCATGCGCGTCACGACCGACGCGGAGGAGTATCGGCTGCGGGCATGCGCGAAAGAGCCCTTCACGATCGAGTGGATTCACAATCAGATCGCCCCGGATGACGTGCTGTACGACGTCGGGGCGAACGTGGGCGCCTATTCGCTGGTGGCGGCGAAGAAGCCGGGCGGCGGTGCGCGTGTGGTTGCTATCGAGCCGAGTTACACGACGATGGCCACGCTGTGCGCCAACGTCATCCAGAACGATCTCGCCGCGCGTGTCACGCCCTTGCCGGTCGCCCTCGCCGCGACCACCGGGATGAACGTGTTCAGCCTCGGCAACCTCGAGCCTGGCGCGGCGCGCCACGCGCTAGGGTACGGCGAGCCCGAAGACGGCCCCGCCGCGTACCAGCAGCCAATCATGACGTTCCGACTCGACGACTTGATCGAGTGGTTCCGCCTGCCACTGCCGAACCACGTCAAGCTCGACGTGGACGGGGGAGAGCTGGATGTGCTCGCCGGCGCGTCGCGAACGCTCGCCTCCCCAGCGCTCCGGACCGTCCTGATTGAGGTTCCCACGTCGCTGTCCACGGCCATTACCGAGGTTCTCGAGCAGCACGGGCTGCGCCTCGACTCGAAGGTCAGCGTCCGCAACAAGGCCGGCGAGTACGCCGTCTGGTACGGCCTTTTTCTGCGAGGAGCCGCCCAGGGCTCCCGCCGCAGCGCCGCCGAGCAGACCGCCGCCGTTTCCAGGTAAATCGCGGTGAATGTCCTGTTCTTCATGCGGAGTACGGTATACGTCCGGAACTTCGAGTCCACGCTGCGGCTTCTCGCTGAGCGCGGGCACCACGTGCACGTGGTGGCCGACCCGCACGTCGCGGGCGATTCCTCCGGCTTGATCGCACGGCTGTGCAGCGATCAGCCGCGAATTACCCACAGCCGGGCACCGCGACGGTCTGTCAACGGCTGGTCGCTCCTCGGTGGCGAGTTGCGTCGCGCTCTCGATTACCTGCGCTATCTCGACCCCGCCTATCGCAACGCGCCGAAGCTGCGCCGTCGAGCGCAGAAGACGGCGCCGCCGCGGCTCCTACGCGCGCTCGAGTGGAGACTGCTGAACACCCGAGCGGGCCGGCAGACGCTGCGGTTCGTGCTGCGGTGGTGCGACCGCGCGCTGCCTCGCGATCCAGCCGTGGACGTGTTCGTGCGCAACCACCATCCGGACCTCGTGCTGGTGACGCCGCTCGTCGAACCGGGTTCGCCGCAATCGGAATACGTGCGCAGCGCACGGGCCTTCGGCATCCCCGTGGGATTGTGCGTGTACAGCTGGGACAATCTGACGAACAAAGGATTGATTCACGATGCGCTCGACGTCGTCACCGTCTGGAATCAGCCGATGAAAGACGAAGCGATCGCATTGCATCATGTGCCGCCGGAGCGGATCGTTGTTACAGGCGCGCCGGCGTACGATCACTGGTTCGGCTGGCAGTCCCGGCTGACACGCGACGCGTTCTGCGCCCGCGTCGGACTCGATGCCCGGCGTCCCTACCTCCTGTACGTCTGCTCCTCTCGATTCATTGCACCCGATGAAGTGCCCTTCATCCGGCGATGGGTGCAAGAGGTCCGCGCACGGTCGGCGCTGCTCCGCGACGTCGGTGTGCTCGTACGGCCTCACCCGCAAAATACCGAAAGATGGCGCGACGCGGATCTCAGCGATCTCGGTTGCGTCGCGGTGTGGCCGCGCACCGGCGCAAATCCCGTAGACGATGGCTCGCGCGCCGATTATTTCGACTCGATCTACCACAGCGCCGCCGTCGTCGGAGCGAATACCAGCGCGCACATTGAGAGCGCCATCGTCGGACGAGGCGTGTACACATGGCTCGCGCCGGAGTTCCACGAGACACAGGACGGCACGCTTCATTTCCGCCATCTCTGCCACACAAACGGCGGCCTGCTGCATGTGGGTGCAGATCCGGCCGAACACGTGGCGCAGCTCGAATCCGCGGTGCGCAACCCGGAGGGTTCCGTCGAGCGGTGCAGGCGGTTCGTCGAGTCGTTCGTGCGCCCGCATGGCGTCGACCAGCCGGCGGCGACGAGAGTGGTCATGGCTCTCGAGTCGGCGGTCGATCGTGCCAGCCGACAGCCACGCCCGCGGACGTCAGTGGGCCGGATCCTGAGGCCGGGACTCGCCCGTGCAGCGGCCGCGCTCGAGCGCACGGCGCGCGACGGCCGATCCGCGGAGCGCGGCGGGGTCGACGAGCGCAGCTATACGCCGACGCCCGCGGCACCGAGACGCGCACTTGCCCCTACGCCCGATGTGGGTGAAGTGTTCACGGTCTACGCGCGGGTACGCGAATGGGCGTCGCGGCTGCGCGCATTGGAGCCGCCGGCTGAGCGCTTGCCCCTTCTTGAGCGCCGTATGCTGGCCGGGCTGGAGCCGTTGTGGAACGCCACTCCTGATACCGTCGCGCGAGTACGCCACTTCGGCGAGGCCATCGCGGGCGTCCGCGCCGTTGATTACGAGCCGGATGCGTCGCCGCTGCGGGAGCGGCTGGCGCGTGACCTGCGCCGCCTGCTCTCGAAGGGGTACCCGGCGCTCCGTGTCGATGAGCCACCGGCGTTCGGTGGCTTCGGGATCAACGGCCGCGGCCACCTGTACAACGAGGACACATTGAGGTTCTTCAGGGTGCTCACGTTGCTACAGGACGCCGCGCTGCTCAAGGACTTTTGCAGGGGTCCGAGGCACACCGTGTGGGAGATTGGCGGGGGCTGGGGCGGCTTCGCCTACCAGTTCAAGACGGTGTGCCCGAACGTCACGTATGTGATCACCGGGCAGCCGGAGCTGCTGCTGATGTCCGCTGTCTACCTGACGTGTCTGTTTCCCGCTGCCAGTCTCCGCTTCTACGAGCCGACGGCCCCGGCGTCCTTCTGGGATCGATGGGATACGGTCGATTTCGCCTTCGCGCCCGAGAGCGCCGTCCAGACGATGCAGCCGTCGTCGCTCAATCTGACTGTTGATCTGATGGCGCTCGAACGGATGGATCCGCAGCGCATCGAGCGGCACATTGCGCGTGCCCATCATCTCGGGTCGCGTCATTTCTTTTCGATTTGCCCTGCCGCCGATGCCTGCCCCAACGGTCCCGCGGCGGTGCGTCCCATCGTTGATCGGTGGTACTGGCCGCACCCCGTGTCCGCCCCGCAGTTCGTGACATGGCGCCTCGGGTTGAACCCGGACTCGGACGCAATCGATCGGACCTTCGTCCTGGGCTGGCGGCGGCTGCACCCGCGTGAAGCCTGATCCGAAGGTTGTCCTGGGGATGCCGGCGTACGAGCGGCCGGATGCCCTGCCTCGCACGCTCGAGTCGTTGTTGTCGCAGACATATCGCGACTTTGCGCTCGTCGTCGTTCACGACGGTTCCTCTCCATCGGTCGCCGCCATCGTCGAAGCCTACGCACGAGAATTTCCGCAGATCACCTATGAGGAGAACCCTGTGCGGCTGGGCATGGTGGGGAACTGGCGGCGCACGTTCCAGCGTGCGAGTGAGTTGTACCCCCATTCTGCCTATTTCGCGTGGGTCGGCGACCACGACCTCTGGCATCCGCGCTGGCTCGAAGAGTCGGTAGCCGTGCTCGACCAGCACGATCAGGTGGTTCTCGTGTACGCGGAGAACCTGCGGATGATGCCCGACAATGCCAAGCTCACCGACAAGGTATTTGAGACGTTCGGCATACGCGACCGCGCAAGACGCCTGCGGCATTCCGCCCGCTACATGCTCTCCGGGGACATGATTTACGGGCTCATGCGCGGCCGCGCGCTCGAGGCCGCTGGTATCTTTCGGCGGGTCGTCACTCCTGATCGGCAGATCCTGCTTGCGCTGTCGCTCTTCGGCGAGGTCCGTCAGATCCCGGAGGTCCTGTGGTACCGCGAGGTGCTGCGGGTGTTCGACCTGCAGCGGCAACGCAAGGTGTTCTTCCCGGACGGCGCGCCGCTGTATACCTATCTCCCCTCGCACGTGCAGCATTGTGCGCTGCTCGTGTGGGACTTCGCGGTGCGCGGAGCAGGGCGGCCTGCGTTCGGGCGCGTCGCCGCGGTCCGCTACGCGGCCATTCAGCTCTGGGCGTCGATCATCCGCGATGTCGTCGCGCAGGGGAAGGCGATCCGGTTGGCAGTCGAAGGACACCGTGCCGCGCAATGGGTGACGTCGCTGCTGCCGAGTGGTGCGGACATCCGTGACGCACGCCGCCGTGCATCTCGCGATGGAACGCTGCCGCGCACGTGATGATGCGCACGCTCGCACGTTTCGGTAATCGGGTCGCGCGCGCGTGTCACCTCGCCGGGCTGCGAGCCGGGGAGAGGCGCTCGGCGGAGCGCCAGCGTGCCGAACGAATGGTTGCCCGAACCGGACGCCTCGTGGCCAAGCAGCAGGTGGATGAACGACGCCGGCTGCGTCGGCAGAAGTTTCTCCGCCGGACAGAGCAGGCGCGCTTTGCGCGCGAGGCCGGGGCCAGCGCGTACGCGCATTATTTAGAGGTGCGATCGTGGGCGCGGCGTCTCTACGGCGCCTGTGCCACGACGAACCCCGCCTTCACCCCAGAGGAGCGGGCAGTCGCCGCCGGTCTGTCGCCGCTCTGGGAGGCGACGCCAGGGATGATTGCCGAGCTGCGGCGGTGGTGTCAGCCGATGAGCAACAACGGCCCGGCCGACTACGAGTCCTCCTCGTCGGCGCTCGCGAAACGTCTTCGCCGCGACCTCAAGAGGCAGTTCATGGAGGTCGGGCGCGACCTGTTCGTTCCCGAACCCGATATCCTCGGCGCCTTCGGCTACGAGGCAGAAGGCGGTCGATATAACGCCGACACCCTGAAGTTCTTCAATGCGCTCGTTGCGCTGCAGGACGCCGCGGTGCTGGGTGACCTCCGCAGTGGTGGCCGTCGGCTCGTGTGGGAGCCCGGCGGCGGTTGGGGCGGTTTTGCCTATCAGCTGAAGACCGTCTGCCCCGAAATCACCTATCTCATCACGGGGGTTCCCGAACTGCTTCTCGTGTCAGCCGTCTACCTGAAGACCGTCTGCCCCGGTGCGCGGTGTCGGTTGTTCGACCCGGCCTGTCCCGACAGTACGTGGAAGGGCTGGGACACAGTCGACTTCGTCTTCGCGCCGGAAGCGGCGCTCCCAGATCTGCGACCGCCCCGGCTCGACCTGGCCGTCGACCTCCTGTGTCTCCGGCATCTGAACCCTGCGCGGCTCGAGACGCATATCCAGTGGGCCTTCGAGTCCAACGGCCGCTATTTCTATTCGATGCATTCCGACAGCTACTGCACCGGCGATCTGCCTGCAGTGTGGAGGGCCCTTGAGCGGCGGTATTGGATTCACCCGGTGCCGCCGCGAATCGAAGTCGCCAAAGCGGATGTCGAATACTCCCATGCCGTAGGCTGGAAGCGCCTCCTCCGCGGATGACACTCGTCCCCCGCGTCGTGTTTGGTCTACCCGCGTTCAACAGGCCCGATGGGCTTCCGCAGACGCTCGAGTCGCTATTGGGTCAGACATACCGCGATTTCGCCGTCGTGATCGTCGACGACTGTCCAACGCCCGCCATCCGGGCGATCGTGGAGGCGTACAGCGCTCTCGATTCTCGAATCACGTACGAGCCGAACCCCGAGCGTCTCGGCATGATTGCGAACTGGCGCAAGGCGTTCGTGAGCAGTCGGCGGCTCTACCCCGGCAGCGAGTACTTCGCGTGGGTCAGCGACCATGACGTGTGGCATCCGCGATGGTTGGAGGTGCTCGTGCGCGTCCTCGACGACCACCCCGAGGTCGTGCTCGCGTATCCGTCCAGCGTGAGGATATACCCGCACGAACGACGTCTGGCGGCTGTCTTCGAAACGGCCGACAGTCCGAATCGCGCGCACCGCGTCCGCGTCGCGGCGACGCGCGTCACGGCGGGGAATGCCGTGTACGGGTTGGTTCGAGCCGCGGCCCTGGAGCAGGTCGGCGTCTTTCGATCGGTGATGATGCCTGACCGGCAGATTCTGATTCAGCTATCCCTGCTCGGCGAGTTCCGGCACGTGAAGGAGATCCTCTGGTATCGCGAGGCCAGCGGCGCCTTCAGCTATCGGCGTCAGCGGCAGATGTTCTTCCCGAGCCACGTGCCGCTGTACACGTACCTCCCGGCGAACGTGCAGCATTTCGGAGTTCTGCTCTGGGACCTCGTTGCGCGCGGCCGCGGTCGTCCAGCCATCGGCCGCATCGCCGGGCTCTGGTACGCCGCACTGCAGCTGTGGTACACGACGCGGCGCGAGCTCTTCCGAGACGACTCGCGCTGGCGTGAGGCGCTGCGCCGGACCGCGCTTGGCCGTCGGTTGCTGCCGGGCGGGCGCGCGGCGCGCGACCTGCGCCGGCTGACCGGGCTCGAATCGACGGCCGAGGAACGGCGATGAAGATTCTGTTCCTGATCGGCGCGACGAGTCGCATCCGCAACTTCCATGAAACGCTGATGATTCTCGCGGCCCGTGGCCACGAGATCTGCCTTGCGGGACGGCTGCGCAAGGGAAGCTTCGACCTGCCGCCCTCCGTCGAACATGAACGGATCTCGGGCCGTCTGAACCCGACGCAGCGCGTTGACGAGTGGCGCGACTACGTCGATCTGCTGCGCGGCGCGCGCGACTACGTCCGCTACTTCGATCCGCGATTCGCCCACGCCACACGGCTTATCCGGCGTGCCTACGAGATCGCTCCGACAGAATTTGTGCTCTTTTGCGAACGGCACCCGTGGATCAAGCGGCGGTGGAAGCTCATCGGGCGCACGCTTGCGTTCTGCGAGTCGCTCATTCCGGCCGATGGTGGATTCGAGGCATTTCTGCGCGAGGAGCAGCCCGATCTCGTCCTCGTGACACCACTGGTGACCTTCGAGGCGTACCAGACCGATTACGTGAAGGCCGCGCACCGGCTCGGCATCCCGGTGGCCTTTATTCCGTTCAGCTGGGACAACCTCACGAACAAGGGCCTCATACGCGTCCACCCGGATCGCGTCCTCGTGTGGAACGAGATCCAGCGACGGGAAGCAATCGAGCTGCATGGCTGTTCGCCGGAGACAGTGGTCGTAACAGGCGCCGCTCGGTTCGACGAATTCTTTGCGCGCACGCCGGCGACCTCACGCACAGAATTCTTCGAGCGGTTCGGGCTCGATCCGGCTCGTCCGTTGGTGGTGTACCTCGGTTCGTCTCAGCTGACGGGACCCAATGAAATGGAGCTGGTGCGACGCTGGGCGGAGTCGCTTCGTTCAGCTGATGCCGCTGTGCTGCGGACGTGCGCGATTCTTGTACGGCCCCACCCGGCCGTCCGCGCGTCATGGACGTCGGTCGATCTGTCGCACCTCGGCCATGTGGCGATCTCATTGGACGCCAGTCCGGCGGGCGATCAAGAGCTGTTTGATTCGGTCTACCACGCTCATGCCGCCATCGGTCTGAATACGAGCGCGATGCTCGAAGCGGCCATCGTCGGCCGGCCGGTCCATACCCTCCTCATCGACGGCTTCGAGCAGGGGCAGGTGGGGACGATGCACTTCCACTATCTCGTCGAAGCGTATGGAGGCGTGGCGACGGTGGCGCGTGATTTCGCGGATCACCACCGCCAGCTTGCAGCGGTACTCCTTGGTTCAGCGGTCCTCTCGGAGAGGAGCCGCACGTTTGCAGGACAGTTCCTCCGGCCGCACGGGGCTGACCGTTCCGTATCGCCGATCCTTGCCGCCGAGATCGAACATGCCGCGGCGATCGCGAAACAGCCGCAGCGCTCGACGCCGCTCCATGCGCCGCTCCGGCGTCTGCTGCATGCATACCTGCGGCACCACATGACGGCCGAGCGCCGGCAAACGTCGCCGGATACCTCGATGATCGGCACGGCGCAATCGCTGCACCCGGTCCGGACTTCGCTGCAGGAAGTGCGCGACGGGACGGCTCCAACATTCATCGGCCCGTGGAACGACTCGGTGGGTCAGGAGCTTCTGTACTGGATTCCGTTCGTGCGCTGGGCCGCGACAACCTATGGACTCGCCGCAGAGCGGCTGATTGTCCTCTCTGCCACGGGGATGCGCGAGTGGTACGGCTCGATTGCGCAACGCTTTCTGGACGCCCGCACGCTGTTCTCGGATGCGGAGTTCGAGCACTGGCGCAGCCGAACAGTTGCCCAGAGCGAACAGAACCCGAAGCAAACGGTGATGTCGCCGTTTGATCGCGAGATCGTGGAGCGTGCGGCGCGCGCCTTCGAGCTTTCGGACTATCAGGTGCTGCACCCGTTTCTGCTGTTTCGCGTGCTCCATCGGCTGAACCGCGATCTCGCAATGGATCGATTGCATGAGATGCTGCGACACGAGGCGGCCGATCCGGCAATTCGAACGCACGCCGACGGGCTGCCGGCATCGTTTGTCGCCGTGAGCGGCGCCTTCACCGCCGCTCTTCCACAGACGGATGACAACGAACGCCTGTTGGATGAGATCGCTGCCCAGGTTGCAGCCCGCGACGAGATCGTACGCCTCGATGGATTGCCGCTGTTCAGGCAGATGCAGGTGCTCGCGCGGGCGCGGGCCTTCGTTGGCGGCTACGGGGATCTGGCGATTCTTGCAGCGTTCTGTGGTACGCCGTCGACCGTGTACCACAGCAAGCGGCTGCCCGACGATCAGGTCGAGCGACTCCAGGCCGCTGCCGCGGCGGGCGGCTGGGCACCCGTGAACGTCGAACGGGCGCGACGCTTCAAGGGCGTGCGTTTTCCGGAGGGCGTGCACGCCTGATGCGGCTGCTGTTCTCCGTCGGCAGTTTCGGGTTTCTCCGCAACTTCGAGCCCGCCTTGCGCCTGCTCGCCGAGCGAGGCCATCAGCTGCACATCGTGGCCGAGCGGAAGGACCGCGTCGGCGGGAACACGATTGTCGAGGCACTGGAGTGTGACTACCCGGGCCGCGTCACACATGGCTACGCCGCGAGCCGCAAACCCTCGCTGCGGCAGGCACTGGGAGTCGCGCTGCGACTGTCGCTCGATTACTGGCGCTATCTCGATCCCCGGTATGACCACTCGCCGACGCTACGCGCGCGCGCCGAGCGCCAGGCGCCACGGATTGCGGCGCTCGTGCCGCGGCTGCCGGGTGTGGGCCGCGCAGCGGGCAGGCACGTCCTGCCACCGTTCGTCAGATGGCTCGAACGTGCGATCGCTCGCACGGATGGTGCGGAGCGCGTCCTGCTGGACCAGCGTCCCGATGTCCTGCTGGTCACGCCGCTGCTGTACTTTGCCTCGCAACAGGTCGACTACGTTCGGGCGGCACGCAAGCTGGGGATCCGCACGGTGCTGGCCGTGGGGAGCTGGGATCACCTGACGACCAAGGGACTCATCCATGATGTGCCGGACGAGGTGATCGTCTGGAACGAGATGCAACGCCAGGAGGCAGCGGAGCTGCACGGCGTCGACCCGTCACGTGTGATCGTCACCGGCGCGCAGGCGTACGACGGCTGGTTCGTGCAGCAACCGAGCGGGCCGCGCGCCGAGTTCTGTCGGAAAGTGGGGCTGCCCGATGATCGGCCACTCCTTGTGTACTTGTGTTCGTCGCCGTTCATCGCACCGTGCGAGGTGGGCTTTGTCCGACGGTGGATCGTCGCCGTGCGGACATCCGCGCATCCGGAGCTGCGCCGGGCCGGCATCCTCATCCGCCCGCATCCCCAAAACGCAGCGCAGTGGGCGGACTTCGATCCCTCCGAGCTCGAGGCCGTCGCGGTCTGGCCGAGGGCCGGCGCCAATCCGATCGATCGCCAGGCGCGCGCCGACTACTTCGACTCGATGTACTACAGCGTTGCGGTCGTCGGCGTAAACACGAGCGCGCTGATCGAGTCGGGCATCGTCGGACGTCCGGTGTTCACGGTCGTTGACAACGACTTCTCAGACCAGCAGGAAGGCACGCTGCACTTCCAGCATCTCAAGAACGTGAACGGCGGTCTGCTCTCCGTCGGTCGCACGCTGGAGGAGCACGTCGCCCAGCTGGCACGCGCTGTACGCGGCGAGTACGACTCGGCGAAGGGCCACGCGTTCGTCGAGGCGTTCGTCCGCCCGCACGGCCTCGCGGTGTCCGCCGCCGAGCGCTTCGTCGACGCCATCGAAGCCCGCCGTCCATTGAACGTGCTCTTTACGATGGCCTCGCCTGAGTATCTCCGCTACTACGACTCGACGATGCGCCTGCTGGCGGACCGGGGACATCAGGTTGCAGTCGCCGTGAACTCGCTGCGGGAGCGCAAGCACGCGAGGCTCGACCTCATCGATGACAGACGGATTGCGATCGCGGGCGTGGTGCCGAAGCGCCAGGATGTCTGGACCGCGCTGACGAGGGCGGTGCGCGGCACGACGGACTTCGCCCGGTACCTCGATCCGCGGTTCGTCGACTCGCCGGTGCTGCGCCGCCGCATGTACCACAAGGTCCTTCCCGCGCTGCTCAGGCCACTCGATCGCATCCGCTCCCTCGGCGCACCAGCGTTGACGCGGCTGCTCGGCGTGCTCCAGGCAATCGAACGTGCGGTCCCGGTCAGTCCCAGGGTGCTCCGGTTCCTCCGTGAGCAGCGGGCCGACGTGGTCATCGTCTCGCCGCTCGTCGACGCCGCGTCCGATCAGGTCGACACGGTGCGTGCGGCGCGCGCGGCGGGTATTCCGGTCATCGCCGCCATCGCGAGCTGGGACAACCTGACGAACAAGGGCCACATGCGTGTCGAGCCGGATCTGGTCACGGTCTGGAACCGCTACCAGAAGGCCGAGGCGGTCGATCTGCACGGCATCGCGCCCGAGCGGGTGGTCATGACCGGTGCGCAGCTGTTCGATCGGTGGTTCGATCGCGAGCCTGGCATGCCGCGCGCCGAGTTCTGCCGGATGGTCGGGCTGCCGGACGATCGGCCGTTTATCCTCTTCACCGGGTCGTCCGTGTTCATCGCGCGGTCCGAGTACGAGGTGCCGTTCGTACGCCGCTGGATCGAGGCGCTGCGCCGATGCGACGATCCCCGGCTGCGCACCGCCGCCGTGCTGGTGCGGCCGCATCCGTTCAACCCTGAAGCGTGGATTACCGCGGACTTTTCGGCCCTCGATCCGGTGGCGATCTCGCCGCGGGCGCGTTACACGCCAGCCGCCGAAGCCGCGCGCGCGTCGCTCTTCGATTCGCTCTTTCACTGTGAGGCGGTCGTCGGCATCAACACGAGCGCGATGGTCGAGGCGGCCATCCTCGGCAAACCGGTGCTCTCGATTCTCTCGTCGGAGTTCGCCGGCACGCAGGACGGCACGATCCATTTCCGCTACCTGCGGCGGGAAAACGGCGGCTGCGTGCGCGTGGCAGGCTCGATCGACGAACATCTGGGCCAGCTCGGCGAGGTGCTCCGCGATCCGGCGCTGGTGCGCGCCGAGACCGAACAGTTCGTCACCGCGTTCGTGCGTCCGCATGGGCTCGACGCCCCCTGCACGCCGATCCTGGCCGACGCCATCGAGCGCACAGGACGGCAGCGATCTCGCCCCCGCCGCGATGCGATCGGGTCACGAGCAACGCGGGTCCTCGTCTGGCCCGTCGCCGCAGCCATGTGGAGCTGGACGATCGTCGAGAGGTTGTGGACGGTTGCCGCCGACCCGGCCGCGGAAACGGCTGACGCGCCGCGAACGATCGTCGAGAAGACGGGCCGCGTGCTGCGCGTCGCCGCACACCGGCTGCGCCGGCAAGTCCCGCGCGTGGTTCTGCTGGCCACCCGCGGCGTTCGTCGAATCCCGCGGATGCTGTTGCGCAACGTCCGCCACGCCCGCTACTACGTCGCGACCGTCGTCCTCCAGCGCCCGGCCAAGAATGGGAGAGACCGTGCGTAAAGTCTGCATCTTCATCGGCTCGCGCGCCAACTACAGCAGCATCAAATCGGTGATGCGCGCCGTCCAGGCGCATTCCGATCTGCAGCTGCAGCTCGTCGTCGGCGCGTCAGCACTCCTCGACCGCTTCGGCTCCGTCGTCGATCTCATCGAGCAGGACGGCTTCGCGCCCGCCGCGCGCGTCAGCATGATCGTCGAAGGCGAGACGCCCGCCACGATGGCCAAGTCGACGGGGCTGGGGCTGCTGGAGCTGCCCACCATCTTCGAGATGCTGAAGCCGGACGTCCTCGTCAGCGTCGGCGACCGCTTCGAGACGATGGCGACGGCCGTCGCCGGCGCCTACATGAACATTCCGGTGGCGCATACGATGGGCGGCGAGATCAGCGGCACCATCGACGAGAGCATCCGGCACGCCGTGACAAAGCTGGCACACGTCCATTTCCCGGCGAACACGATCGCCGCCGAGCGGATCATCCATATGGGCGAGCCACCCGAGACCGTGCACGTCGTCGGCTGCCCGCGCATCGACTTGGTCGCCGAGATTGCGCGAGACGCCGGCAGCATTCCGCACGCGGAGTGGCTTACGCGCGAGGGGGTCGGTGCGCATATCGACGCGGCCGAGCCGTTCCTGCTGGTCAACCAGCATCCGGTGACCACCGAATATGGCCAAGGCAAGGCGCAGATCTGGGAGACGCTGATGGCGCTCGAGGAGCTGCAGATGCCGACGATCATGCTGTGGCCGAACGTCGACGCCGGATCGGAGGACATCGCCACGGGGATGCGGACGTTCCGCGAGCAGCGACACCCGGCGTACATCCGCTTCTACAAGAACTTTCCCATCGATACCTACATTCGTCTCATGTCGCTGTGCGCGTGTGTCGTCGGCAACTCGAGTGCGCCGATCCGTGAAGGGGCATTCCTCGGCGCGCCCGGTGTGAACATCGGTACGCGCCAGCGCGGGCGCGACCGCGGCTCGAATGTCGTCGATGCCGGCTACAACGGCGTGGAGATCGTCGATGCCGTCCGGCGGCAGCTGAAGCACGGCCGGTATCCGTCTGACCCGCTCTACGGCGACGGCCAGGCGGGCGGGCGCATCGCCCAGCTGCTCGCGCGGGTACCACTCTCGGTGCAGAAGCGCCTCGTGTTCGCGCAGTCGGTCGTATGAACGTGCTTGGCGTCGTGCCGGCGCGCGGCGGATCGAAAGCGATCCCCGGCAAGAACCTCGCGCCGATCGGTGGACGCCCGCTCCTCGCCTATACGGTGGACGCCGCGCGTGCCAGCCGCCGTCTGACGCGCACCGTCGTCAGCACCGACGACGCCGCGATTGCGGAGACCGCGCGGGCGCTTGGCCTCGAGGTGCCGTTTCTCCGTCCGGCAGAGTTGGCGGCCGACGACACGCCGATGCTGCCGGTCCTCCAGCACGCGGCCCGCGAGCTGGCCCGCGAAGGGTTCGCCGCCGACGCGATCGTCCTGCTGCAGCCGACCTCGCCGTTGCGGCGCGCCGAGCACATCGATCGTGCCGTCGAGCTGCTGGAATCAACCGGTGCCGACTCGGTCGTGAGCGTCGTCGAGGTGCCGCATCCGTTCACGCCGGTGTCCGTCCTGCGCCTCGACGGTGACCGGCTGCGTCCGTATCTCGATGGCGAGTCTGTGACGAGACGTCAGGATAAGCCTCGTCTGCTCGCGCGGAACGGGCCGGCGGTGCTCGTCGTCCGCACGCGCGTGCTGGAGCAGGGCTCACTGTACGGAACGGACAGCCGGCCGCTGCTGATGGACGCGGCCGACTCGATTGACATCGACGGCCCCGAGGATCTGGCGCAGGTGGAGCTGCTGCTCGGCGATGGGGGGCTGCGGGTCCCGTATCGGCGACTGGAGGAGTATCAGAAGGTCGATGTCGCCAGGCTTCGGCCCGGCGATTCGTACAAGCAGCTGATCGCCAAGCGCACACATCCCATCGACGAGCTGGTGCGCGTGCACGGCAGGATTCCCGACGATCTGCTGACCCCGCGGCGATGCCCCACGTGCAGCGGCGCGGATGCGGCGCTAGAGCTCGAGAAGGATCACATGCGGATCGTCCGCTGCACCGCGTGCGATCTCGTGTACGTCAGTCCGACATTCGACGAGGCCCATTACCAAACCGTGTACCGTTCGGCCGAGTATCAGGAAATCGTCCGCGACCTTGGGATTTCAAGCCATGAATACCGGGTGCAGCGCTTTGGCCGCGAGCGGGTCGGCATCTTGGCGCGCCATCTGCGCGCGGCGCGTCCGCGGATACTCGACGTGGGCTGCAGCACCGGGTTCGTCATCGAAGCGGCACGCGAGCGCGGTTGGGACGCCGTAGGTCTCGACCTCAATCCTTCGGCCATCGAGTACGGGCAGCGCCGCGGCCTCGACCTACGCAACATGCCGCTGGAGGATGCCGGCTTCGAGCCGGCAAGCTTCGATGCCGTGTGCCTCTTCGACGTGCTGGAGCATCTCATCGATCCGGTGCGGACACTACGCGCGTGCGTCCGGCTCCTGCGGCGCGGCGGCATCGTGTTCTTGTACGTGCCGAACTACGACTCGGCGTCGCGGCTGCTGATGGGGAAGGATGCCCACTTCATCTGGCCGACGCATCACCTGAACTACTACACGCCGGCAACCATATGTGATCTGCTGCGTCGCGAAGGGCTGCGGACGGACTATCTCGCCACCGAGGGACTCGACCTCGTCGACTATCTCTGGTACCGGCGCGAAGTGCTCGGTGCGCGCGATGAAGGGGTCGAGGCGATCGCCGATCTGTTGCAGTTCTTCGTCAATGCGGGCGCCTACGGCAAGAACCTGCGGGCGATCGGTCGCAAGCAATAGCTCCTGGATCGTTCGAACAGCTGATGATGGCGCGACGTCAAGCCTTCGACCGCGATGCTCGGGCCGTTCCAACGGAACGGCTCGCCCTGCGGCGCGAGCAGGCGTACCGGTGAAAGTTCTGTTCGCCGCGCTGCATTTCGCGCAGTACCGGAATTTTGATTCCGTCGTGCGCGAGCTGGCGGCGCGGCGCCACCAGGTGCATCTGACCGCTGAGGAACCGGAAGCGCTCGGCGGACAACAGCTCGTCGAGCAGCTGGCGACCGAGCAGCCGGGGATTACGTGGGATCGGCTCCCGTCGCTCGAAGACGAGCCGTGGTTCGACGCGGCGCGGCGCATGCGCGTGGCGCTCGACTACGTGCGCGCGCTCGAGCCGCGGTATCCCGAAAAGCTGCGCGTACGGGCCGAAGAGCGAACGGCTCGAATCGTTCGATGGACGACGCGCGCGCCCCTGGTCGGGCAGCAGGCGACGCTCTCGGCCCTCACGCGCTTCGAGCGCCTGATGCCGACGAGCGGGCGGATGGTCGAGTACTTGCAGCAGCGCCGTCCCGACGTCGTAGTGCTGGCGGCGCTGACCTATTCGCGGTCGCAGCAGCTCGACCTCCTCAAGGCTGCCCGGCGTCTGCAGCTGCCGGTCGCGGCAGCCATCCTGAGCTGGGATCACCTCTCCAGCAAGGCCCTCATTCATGTCGTGCCTGACCGCGTGATCGTCTGGAACGACGTTCAGCGGCAGGAGGCCATCGACATGCACGCGCTGCCGGCCGACCGGGTGGTCCTGACCGGCGCGCAGTGCTACGACCAATGGTTCACCCGAACGCCCGAACGGAACCGCGAGGAGTTCTGCCGCGCCGTCGGGCTGCGCGCCGATCGCCCGTTCGCGCTCTGGGTTCATTCGGCGCTGACGCCCGCGCCGGATCCCCCGGAGCCGTCGCTCGTCGTGCGCTGGATCGAGGCGCTGCGCCGTCATCCTGACCCGCGGCTGCGGAACCTGGGTGTGCTGGTGCGGCCGCATCCCGAACGCGTGAAGGAGTGGAAAGGCATTGGGCTCGATCGGTTCGAGAACGTCGCCTTTCACGGCCGCAATCCAATCGATCGCGAGGCGCGCGACGATTACTTCGATTCGCTCTACCACAGCGCCGCGGTCATCGGCCTGGTGACGACCGCGTTCGTCGAAGCGGCCATCGTTGGTCGGCCAGTGTTGACGTTCACGCTCCCGGAATACCGGATGCACCAAGACGACATGATCCACTTCCGGTATCTGACGTCGGCGCATGACGGCCCACTCCAAACGGCGCCCGATCTCGAGACACATTTCCGGCAGCTGGCGGCCGCCGTGTCGTCCGATGGATCGCGCGACGAGCGCAATCGACGGTTTCTGCACGCGTTCGTGCGCCCCGCCGGCCTGGAGACGGCGGCAACGCCCGTCTTCGTCGACGCGCTCGAGCGGTTGCACGGCGAGGGCGCCGGGCCCGATCCGTCGCTCGAACGCGGCGCCTGGCTGCGACCGGCGGTGACGACGGTCGCAGGACGGTCACGCGTCGGCGTGGGGCGCTGGCTGATGAACGATCAGCGCGCGGATGCGTGGGACGAGCACGAGGCTGAGACCGAACGGTCGGTACTGACCCGGCAGCGCGCAAAGGAGAAGCGGCAGCTCGCGAAGATCAGGCGTAAGACATGGCGGCAGCGCCGTGAGCGGGCGCTGTATGCCGGCAAGGTCGCCAAGAGCGTGCTGCGGCGAGTGCGGCACCGGATCGCGGTGACCGTATATCGCGCCCTCTACGTCATGCGGTTGTATCGCGGCCAGCTGCCGGGCGGAACCGGGCACGATTGATGCCGATGCGCGCGATCGTGCTGACGAGCTCGCTGCGCCGCCACGCGTACGTAGCCAACGTGCTTGCCGCCAGGTTCGACGTCGCGTGCGTGTGGCGCGAGCAGAAATCGTTCGAGCCACTCAAGTACGCGGCTTCTGACGAAGACGCCGCTGTGATCGAGCGCCACTTCGCCGCGCGTGATGCGTCGGAGGAGGCATATTTCGCCGACCACGGCGCCGTGAGGGCACCCTCGCGGAGCGTGTCGCCGGGCGGATGCAACAACCGAGACGAGATCGCTCTGATGCAGCAGTTCGAGCCCGACATCGTGCTGGTGTTTGGGACCGGCCTGCTGAAGCCGCCCCTGATCGACAGCTTTCCCGGCCGCATTCTCAACATTCACCTCGGCCTCTCGCCGTATTACCGGGGCGCCGGGACGAACTTCTGGCCGCTCGTCAACGGCGAGCCGGAGTACTGCGGCGCGACGATTCACTTTCTCGATGCTGGCGTTGATACCGGGCCGATCATCGCTCACGTGCGGCCGGCGATGAGCGCGGCAGACGGCCCGCACGACATCGGAAACAAGACGATCGTGGCGGCCGCGGCCGCACTCGCAGACGCCGCGAGTGCACTTGGCGCGGGCGGCGTCAGGGGCGTGGAGCAGCGCGGTGGAGGGCGCCTGTACAAGCGGGCCGACTTCTCGGCCGCGGCGGTCCGGCGGCTCTCCGCCAATCTCGCCGACGGGATGATCGACACCTACCTGCGCCACAAAGCCGAGCGTGACGCCGCGTTGTCACTCGTCACGATGGAGACGCGCGCGGCATGACCTGTCTCGTCGTGATGTATCACTACGTGCGCGACACCGCCGCCACACCGTTTCCGGAAATCCGCGCCCTTGCACCCGACCTGTTCGAACAGCAGCTCGACTGGCTGCAGGCACACTACACGGTGGTCGATCTCGCCGCGTTCGAGGCGGCCGTCGACGGCACCGCGCCGCTCCCGGCCAACGCGACGCTCCTGACGTTCGACGACGGCTTCATCGATCACTATGAGGCGGTGCTGCCGCGGCTCCGCCTCCGAGGGCTGTCCGCGACGTTTTTTCTCACCGAGAGGGCGTGCGGCGATCGGCCGCAGCTGCTCGCGGTCCACAAGATGCACTTCCTGCTCGCAAGGCTCGGGGTCGAGGGCTTCGCGCGTGCGGTGCTCCAGGCGTGCGAGCCGTCGGCGCTGCCGCGCGGCATCGCGCGCGAGGTGCTGGGATTCGACCGCTGGGACGACGCCGGCGCCCGCGCCATCAAGAACCTGGTGAGCCACGAGCTGCCGTTTGACGAGGCCGAGCGTGTGCTCGAGGCGCTGTTCGTGGAGCACATCGGCGAGTCGACGGCGTTCGCCCGGGCGCTCTATCTGGATGCCACGAAGGTACGCGCCATGGCGGCCGCCGGCATGACCTTCGGCTACCACACGCGCAGTCATCGGCTGCTCTCCCGCCTCTCGCAAGAGGAACAGGAGGCGGAGCTGCGCACCGGCGTCCCATGGATTCGTTCGCTCACCGGACAGGCGACGGTGTCGTTCTGCTATCCGTGGGGCGGATCGCAGACGTATACGCGCGACACAGTGCGTATTCTGCGCGACGCAGGCTATTCAGTCGCATTCAATACTGTCCGGCGCCGCGCCACGCTCGACGAAGACAGCCGGTACGAGCTGCCGCGTATCGATACGCGCGACCTGCCGCCGTACACAGCCGCGGAACCCGCGTCCGCGGCGGCGTTCTCCACCGGAGACGCGTGACCGACCCGCGATCGACGCCCGCGTTTCAGTCGTACCTGCGCGCCCGCGACGCCGTGGTTGCGGTGAAGCGCGCTGGCGGCCATGCCTTCGCCGCAACCCCGAGCGCCTTCTGGTCGGGCGAGCTCGAGAACATCGAGTACATGGTGGACGCCACGCCGCTGATCGTGCAGAAGCTGCGACATCACGCGTTCCACATCACCAACGTACGGCCGTACGACTACCGCGACAAGGGCGCCGGCCGCCGGGAGCAGTTCGAGGCGCGCCTCCGTGCACTCCGCGCGCTCGACGGCGCCGCTCTGCTCGTGCCCGAGTCGCCGGCGCTCGGCGGCTTTGGCTACGAGATCGATGGGCGGCTCTTCAACGTCGACACGCTGAAGTACTACGAGGTGCTGCTCGGGATGGAGCGCGGCGGTGTGCTGAGCGCGGTGCGTGGCCTCGACCGGCCGCTCGTCTGCGAAATTGGTGCGGGCTGGGGCGGCTTCGCTTATCAGTTCAAGACGCTGTTTCCGCGCACGACCTACGTCATCGTCGACTTCCCGGAGCTGTTCCTGTTCTCGGCGACATATCTGGGTGCGCTCTTTCCCAGCGTGCGGCTCGTATTCGCCGGCACCGCCGAGACGGCGACGATCGACCGGTGGCGCGACGCTGATTTCGTCTTCGTGCCGCACCTGCTGTTCCGGCTCGTGTCGGCGCTCCCGCTCGACCTCACCGTCAACATGGTGTCGTTCGAGGAGATGACCGAGGCGAAGGTGCAGGGCTATGCCGCGATGGCGGCGACCTCGGGCTGTCCGCTCCTGTACAGCATGAATCGGGAGCGGTCGCCGTACAACACGCAGCTTGTCAGCGTCAGCGAGGCGCTCGCCGATTGGTACGGCCTCACCGAAGTGGCGCTGCTCGACGCCGACTACATGAGCTCGGTGAAGAAACCGCCGAAGCCCCCGACCAAGCCCGAGCTGTCGGCGCCGCGCTACCGGCATCTCGTCGGACGGCTCGCGCCGGAGTTTCGGCGGCGCGCCGAGGCTGCCGACGTCCCGCGCGCGGCGTCGCCACCGCCGGCCGGCAGCGGTCCGCGCGTCGTGCTCGGCATGACGCTGTACAACAACGCGCGTCAGCTGCCGCACGCCCTCAACTCGCTACTCGCGCAAAATTACGGTGCCTTCGCGCTTCTCTTGCTGGACGATGCCTCCACCGACGACACGGAGGCGGTGGCGCGGCGGTACGTCGAGCGCGATCCGCGCCTCAAGTATCTGCGGCATGGACAGCGGCACGCGATGATTGCCACCTGGCGTGAGGTGGTAGAGACGGCCGTGCGGGAATGGCCCTCCGCCGAGTACTTCGCGTGGGTGAGCGATCACGACTGGTGGCATCCGCGCTGGCTGGAGCGGCTCTTGACGGAGCTCGACGCCGATCAAGGCGCCGTGCTCGCGTATCCGGTGACGCGCCGCGTGGCGCCGAACGGCGAGGAGATCGACAAGGGCCCCCGTCTGTTCGATACGGCTGTCCACGACGACCTGCGCGCGCGCTGGAACTATTTCTGCCATGAAGGCGTTGGCGCGGGCGATATGGTGTACGGCCTGATTCGAGTCGATGCGTTGCGCGCTGCCGGGATCTTCCGGCCGGTGCTGCGTCCCGATCGCCTCCTTGTCGCGGAGCTGACGCTGCGGGGTCGCATCCGTCAGGTGCGCGAGGTGCTCTGGTTCCGGCGTCAATCCGAGGGCACGAGCGTCGAGCGGCAGCACGCCACGCTGATGCTCTCCCAGGACGTGCCGCGCTGGTTTTACTGGCCGCCGTGGCTGCAGCACTCGTACGTCCTGTGGCGCGAGTACGCCACGCGCGAACCGCGGCCGCTGCCGCTCACCCGCGGGCAGTGGGCGCGGATGCTGCTGCGCTATCAGCTCACCTACGGGTGGCGCCACTTCCGGAAGACCGCCGCGTCGCACGCGATCGGCCGGACGATCAGCCGGATCGTCTGGATGAAGAAGCTCACGAAGCATCACTACCATCACGCCGTCTACAACACGCTCGTCGGCCTGCGCGCGGCGCGCGGCAGGGCGCGTCGCTTCGGGCGGCGCGCACTCTACGCGGTGCTGATGCTGACGCATCGCCTCGGCCTCCGCGGCCGCGGGGAGACGCCGTCCGTATGATGTCGTTCACACTTCTGGGCCCCGTGTAAACGGTTGATCTAAGGTGCCGACGATATCCACACGCGTGCACGCGGCGGCCGCGTCGTTCTGGCGCGAATGCCACCGCGAGCTGCGCCGGCACATCGGCGACGAGCGGCTGCCGCATCCGGTGCGCGTGGGCGTGCGCGCGTGGGCCGACGGTGCGCTGCAGCGTGCGTCCGCCGAGGAACGCCGCGCGATCGAGCCGCGCTGGAGCCGGCGCGCCATTGCGGCTGCGCCACCGGTGAGGCTGCCGGCTGATGACGAACAGCGGGCGCGGCAACTCGCCGCAGAGCAGGGAATTCGACTCGATCGCCGGATGGTCGCGCTCGAAGCCGGGCTGCGTGCGGATCTGGTGCGCGACGCCGCCAGCCTGCTCTCGCACGAGGGGTACGCGGTCGTGTCCATCGGCGATCCGGCTCGGCCGCCGCTCGTCACGCGCTGGGTCCTCCAGGCGAGCGCGTTCATCATCTGCCGGAGCGCCGACCTGCAGCGCGCCGCATACGAGACCCACACGCCCTCACTCAGGCTTGACGCGCGCGATCCGTTTACGGCATATCCAATCCGGCCCGACAGCGTCTTCACGCTCGCGACCGTCGTCGATCTCGACACCGGCCGCATCCTGCCGACCGACGAGCTGCTGACCGAGCACTACTTCCGTAATACGCGGAATTGCGGCTACCGCACGTCGAGCGCCGTCGATATCGCAGAAGCGGTGTCGGAAATGATCATGGGCGTGCGGAGCGGGTGGGCCGACAGCGCTGCGCAAGCCCGGTTCCGCCGCGCCGTGACGGATGCCGGCGCCTCGCTTGGCTCGCGCGTGCGCCATGTCGTCGAGTGGGACGCGGCGGGTGGTTTCGTCGGCGACGGCCGGCTGGCCCGCGTGCAGGCGGAGCGCGCGCTGTGAGCCGGATTCTGTTCGTCATGCTGCATCCGGGCTTTGTCCGGTACTACGACCAGGCGCTCGACGCGCTCCTGGCGGCCGGTCACGACGTGCATGTCGCGTTCGAGGTGAACCGTACGAAGCTCGGCGAGGACGTCACCGCGCGGCGGCTGGCCGAACGCTCGCCGCGTCTGACCTGTGGTCCCACGCCCGAGCGGCCGGAGAGCGTGCGCGACTTTCTCGCGCGGGGCGATCGCGACGCGACTCGGACCGGCACGCGTTCGGTTTCGCGGTGGTCGCGCGAGGGGCGCGAGGAAGCCTGGGAGAGCCTCGCGACGACGGTGCGGCTGCTCGTCGACTATTTGCGGTTCTTCGATCCGGTGTTCGCCCGCGCGGACGCGCTGCAGGCCCGGGCGGAAAAACGCGTGCCGCAGCTCTATCGTCGGTGGATCCAGTCGATCGCCGGAGGCGGCGCGCTGGCGCGGCGCGCGCTCGCGACCGCGCTCGCCACGATTGAAAGGACGATTCCTTCGAGCCCAGCCATCGAGGCGTTCGTGCGTGCGCAGCATCCGGACCTGCTGCTCGTGACGCCGCTCGTCGAGCTGGGCTCGCAGCAGGTCGACTATGTGAAGACGGCCAGACGACTTGGCATCCGCAGCGCGCTTTGCGTGGCGAGCTGGGACAACCTGACGAGCAAGGGGCTCATTCGCGTGGTGCCGGACCACGTGCTCGTCTGGAACGAGTCGCAGAAGCGTGAGGCCGTCGAGCTCCACGGCGTCCGGACGGATCAGGTGATCGTCACCGGTGCGCACCTGTTCGATCGCTGGTTCGGCGCCCGGCCGAGCCGGTCGCGCGACGAGTTCTGTCGTCTCGTCGGTCTCGATCCCAGTCGGCCGTTCCTGCTGTATGTGGGCTCCTCCGTCTTCATTGCGCCGGACGAGGTGCCGTTTGCGGAACGGTGGGTGGCGGCGCTGCGCGCAAGCGGTGATCCGGTCGTGGCGCGGCTCGGTGTGCTCGTCCGGCCGCATCCGGCCAACGCGCGGCAGTGGCGCGCGTTCGACGCAGAGGCGTTCGACAACGTCGCGCTCTGGCCGCCCATCGGAACGGATCCGAACGCCCCAGACTTCCGGCGCGACTACTTCGACTCGCTGTACTACAGCGCCGGCGTGATCGGTATCAATACGAGCGCCCAAATCGAGGCGGGGATTGTCGGCCGTCCGGTGTTCACGATCCGCGCCCCCGAGTTCGCACATGCGCAAGAGGGCACACTGCACTTCCAGTACCTCGTCGGCGAGAGCGGTGGACTCGTCCGAACGGCGGTGACCCTCGACGAGCACGTCGCGCAGCTCGCGGCCGTGGTCAACGGCGACGCTGGGGGAGACGACCGGCGTGAGTTCGTTCGCGGGTTCGTCCGCCCGCTCGGTCTCGACGTGGCCGCGGCACCGGTGTTCGCGCACGCGATCGACGACCTTGCGCGTCGGCCGCAGCCGCCGTCGCAGAGCGCCGGGTGGCTGGTGGGTCTACGGCCAGCGGCGTTCGTGATGGCGCGCGCGGCGCGCGCGTTCGCCGACGACCGTCCGCTCTGGGTCTACGCGATGCGTCCGTTCGTCACTGCCATGGTGTGGACGTGGACCGGTGCATACCACGTCCGCGAGGCGTGGCGCCGTCGCGTGGTCAGCGCCATCCGCAGGCAGGGTCGGTCTGCCCATCGGGTGGTGTATGAGGGATCCCAGCAGCTTCGCACGCGCATCCGACGCGCGAACAAGCGCCTCATCGGAAGGGTCCGCAACCTCGGTGTGACCGTCAAGCGTGCCGCGCGGCGGCAGTTCTAAGACGTATCCCGCGAAGCGTCCACTGAAGCGGATAGTGCCACAGCGGCGTGCGATACGGGCGCTTGCGGACCGTTGCCACGCGCTCGATCTCCTCGACCATGATCGGGGCCGCAGGACGATCGGGACCGTGCGGTCGGACGAACGATTCGACGAACTGTCGGCTGCGTTCGCCGATGCCGGAATCATCGGCCAGCACCGCCGTCAGCTGACGGCGGTGCTCGTCGAAGTTGGCCGCCATCGTGACGATGCCGCCGTGTTCGACGAGCAGATAACGGAAATGAAGCGTCCCCTGCTGACCGCCCGCGAACTCGGGCGCAGCAATCGTGAGCACCGGCCGGCCGACGATCGCGGCCTCGATCATGGCGCTCGTGTTCAGACCGACGACCGCCGCGCTGTAATGGATCGAGTCGTAGAGTCCTTGATCGGCCTGTACCGTCGCCTTGTGCGACCAGACCGCGACGTCCCGAAGATCCGAGAAGTCGACATCATCCCATTGCCCGGCGTTGGCAGGGTGCGGGCGCACAACGACGCCGAGGCGGCGCACCGCCTCCTCCGGGGCGCAGCGCAGCTCGCCGATCCAGTGGCGGATGAACTCGACCTCCCGCGGCGCCACGAAGGCCGACGAGCACGTGTACAGCACGAACGGTCGTGCAGGATCGAGGCCGATGCTCGTGCAGAACACCGCGCGCGTGGCGGACGGCCGCATCGCAAAGAACGCGTCGAACCGTGGCGCACCGATGACAATGACGCGCTCGGTGGGGACGCCGTGCAGATCGACCGCCTCCCGCCGCTGGTGCTCGTTCCACACGAGCACGCGGTCGGGCGGCACGCGCACGAGCCCGCGATTGGTGAGGTTGTCCCAGCTGAACGGCAGAAACGCGACGGGCAAACCGATGCGGTGGGCCGCCTTGACGTAGTCGGTCTGATAGGAGCCGAAGTCGACGAGCGGCGTGACGAGGAGAAGATCGGCGCGCTCCGCCTTGAGAAACAGCTCGAAGTAGCGCTCGCTCGGCAGGACCGATTCGGCCAGTGCGAGACCCCGTTGCGCGAGTCGCCAGTGGCGGCGGAGCCAGGGCCGGCGCGCCAATGCCTCGTTCCAGCCCGCCGGCGCGTACTCGGCGGCGCGCGCGGCAAGCTTCGTTGCCCGCGCGTAGCGCGGATCGAGGAAGCGCAACTGATCGCGCGCGCGCCGGAGCGCGAGCGCGAGGTCGTGCCAGCCGTCGACGCGCCGCGTGGGGCATGCGAGCACCTCGACGCGCGGGTCGTCGTGCAGCGTCTTGGGCGGCTTGAGTGGCTTGCGTTTGCGGGCGGCGGCGAC
>Ga0187893_10000996_pt1 | contig 70739 bp, 70 predicted proteins | sample MA1701074metaG_FD_139574 | JGI IMG/M metagenome (GOLD analysis project Ga0187893, IMG submission 139574) | White microbial mat communities from a basaltic lava cave in the Kipuka Kanohina Cave System on the Island of Hawaii, USA - MA170107-4 metaG ...
GATCGATGAAGCCGTCGCCAAAACTAAACTGATGGGATATGGATGTACGCATGACCTTATGTGTACCACAAGTTGCTAGAGCTGACCGAGAAAAAAAGGACTTTTTCAGTGAGAACTAGCTATCGGTTTTCTGAACCGCTCGCAACTGATGACAGCAACTCTAAATCAATACCGTGCCCGGGCCTCGAAACGGTTTCACCTCGCGAAAGCGTTTTCGAGCCCGGTTATCCACGAGGCGATGATCCTTGATCGAGCTCGGTGCGAGGGTTACCGGGATGCGCTGGCTCGCGTCGTGCGTCCTGGCGACGTAGTGGTTGACTTGGGAGCCGGAACCGGCCTGCTATCGTTTTTTGCAGTTCGGGCCGGGGCTCGGCACGTCTTTGCCATCGAGATGAGCGAGATCGGCTCTGTGGCACAGCAATTGATCGATTCGAACAACCTTCGTGATCGTGTGACGCTGATGCGCGCCCACTCTCAGCATGTCAGGTTACCTGAGCGTTGCGATGTGCTGGTGACGGAGACGCTCAGCAGCTTCGGGTTCGACAACGAGAACATTATCGAATCCATCGCCGATGCCCGAGCCCGGATGCTCAAGCCTGATGGTCGCGTTCTTCCTGAATCCTGCGATACTTTCCTCGTGCCGATTCAGTCTGATGAGTTCGGGCTCGGGCACACCTCGCGATTCTTGTACGGCTTGGATTACAGCGCCTTCTGGGCGTGGCGATTTCAACGGCCGTTCGGCCTCCACATCTCAGGAATGAAATTTGTCGAGCTTGCAGCGCCGCAGCGCGGCTGGCACATGGAGTTCCGGGAAACGCCGGAAATTCCTCGCGGCATTTCGCTCAGCTTTATGGCGGTTCGCGACGGGCGCCTGGACGGATTCGTTGGCTGGTTCGATGCCGCATTGTGTCCCGGAGTGTCAATAACGAACGCACCTGGAGCGAGCACTACCAGCTGGCCGCAAGTGTACTTCCCGGTTCTGGATCAACCGTCCGTCAGAGCCGGTCAGCGCCTCCGTCTCGACATAAGCCCGAATCTGAGCCCTAGTGGGGTCCGTTGGGAGTACTTGGTTTCTATCCAGTGAACCGCACTCTCGTGATCCTGGAGTCGGCGAGACGGGGCCGCGCTGCGATTTGCGCGTAAGCCCATGGGTGGTGGAGGGGAGCGTGGGCGGGATTGATCGAATAAAGGCAACATCCTCCTTTTTTATTTCACATGGAGCACTATTTCCCTGGATATACTTCATTTCCTTTTTTTGCCAGCTGCCCTTTTTGGGCCGCGGACTCGTACCGATTAGCTTTTCCAACTGATGGAGAAATGTACCGCCTCCTGAAGGGTAAGATTGTATGAGACAAAGGGAGTATGCTAGAGCTGGAAAGTCCATTGGATAATCGTCTTTCGCGAATCGGAGGAGCTCATGCCTTTAGCTAAAGTTCGTGGTGTTAACATTAACTACAAAATTCTTGGCAACAACGGCCCCTGGGTCGCGCTATCTCCAGGCGGCAGACGCGATATCAGCGGTATCGAGCTGCTCGCCGGTTGCGTAGCTGAATTAGGACACCGGGTTGTTGTCTTCGACCGGCGCAATTGCGGCGCCTCCGACGTGGTCATCGACGGCAAGGAATCGGAGTACGAAATTTGGGCGGACGACGTTCACGAGCTGCTTCGCCAACTGGGCGCTCTGCCCGCTTTCATCGGCGGCAGTTCTTCCGGTTGCCGGACTTCGCTCCTTTTTGCCCTGCGCCACCCCGAGGCCGTGCGTGGCCTCATGCTCTGGCGCGTGACCGGTGGCCGGTTTGCCTGCGAGCGCTTGGCGCAAGAGTATTACGGCCAGTTTATCGAAGCCGCGAAAAAAGGAGGCATGGCCGCGGTATGTGAAATGGAGCACTGGAAGGAGCGCATCGAAGCAAGGGCGGAGAATCGCGCCGCGTTGATGAAAATGGACCCAGAGCGTTTTATTGAGGTCATGACACATTGGAGAACATACTTTCTCAGTGGCGCCGATCTGCCCGTCATTGGCGCCAGCGAGGCGGAGCTCAAATCCATCAAGGTACCTGCCTGCATCGTTCCGGGAAACGACAAAACGCATGGGCGCCAGACCGGCGAAACCTTGGGTCGCCTGCTGCAAAAAAGCGAGGTGCACATTCTTTTTCCCAAGCACCATGACGAGCCCCTGGGCCCGAGAGAAGAATGGGACGAAAAAGCCGGGGAAATGGCCGCGCTTTTCGCCAATTTTATCAAACGAGCGGGAGTGTAGCGAACTGCCATAGAAGCGATTGCGGGTCGCGCGGGGGCAAGGCTGCCGACCGCAGCCACAGACAAATCCGCCGCACGGCTTCGGACGGACTCGCCAAAGCTTTGTGACGAGGGCTGATCGGCCTGCGGCGGCGCTGGCATTGTACCTCGATGGCCGACCCCTCCAACCCCTCGCTCTGATCATTCCGACTGTCGGCGGCTACCAGGACCTACATCTATTTACGGCTGCGATCTACAGCTTTACCGCTGCGCTTGCGCCGCGGGCTTTCAGGCTCGAGTGGCAAGCGCTCATTCATAAATATCCACGTGACTTGTTCCACACCCCGTTCGTGTTATGGTTCTGGTTTCAGCGCAGTGTCGTGTAGTATGGTGAGCAAAATTTACCGAAGGAGGCGCAGATGTTGGATCCCGTTGAAGGGTTAAAAGAAAAAATGGTGATGGCGTGCAAGGTGCTGCAGAGCCAACGCTTGCTGGACGGGTACGGCCATCTGACGCAACGTCTGACCCCCCATCGGATTCTCAGCACGCCGCTCATGCCGCCGGGCAAGGTTTCTATGCGGGATTTGATCGTCATCGACGGCGCGGGCAATAAGCTGGAAGGTTACGGCGAGCCTAATGGGGAGACGGCGATGCACACCGCAATTTACAAAATCCGGCCCGATGTGCAGTGCATCCTTCACTACCACCCCGATGAGCTGGTAGCCGTGGCCGCGGCGGGAGCCGGTATCAAAGTGATCGCCAATTGTGGCGTGGATTTTTACCGCGGCACGCCGATTTACGACTCACCTTTGTTGATCCGCAATGATACGCTGGGAAAAAGCGTCGCGGAGACGCTTGGCGATAAGTCGGCGGTGCTGTTGCGCGGACATGGCGGCACAGTCGTGGCGAATGATATGGACAAGTTGCTTCGGCTGGGAATCAATCTGGTGCGCAGCGCCCGCATCCAACTCATGAGCTCATCGCTCGGGGCGGTAAAAACCCACAGCGAAGAGGAGTGTCGGGAAATGCTTAAGAATGAGGATCGACCCAACCGTAACCGGCGTTTTATCGACTACTATATTTCCGAGGTCGTCGATTGAGCCTTATGCAAGTGTCTGGTGCTGCACATGGCGAGGTAAATTCATGACGGCGGATCAAAACGCCTTTGCCCAAGTCCCTGAAAATCTGAGGACCACGGATGCTGCGGCTGCGTTCATCGAAAATGTCCGTGTGGAGGATATTCCCGCGGCGGCGATGCGCATCGGTAGACGCTGCCTTTTAGATGGGCTGGGTCTCTATGTCGCGGGCTCTAAGGAGCGCTCCGTGCAGCTACTCGTCGAAGAGGCCGAGGAGGCGGGTGGCCGGCCGGAAGCGCTTTTACTGGGAAGGGGTAAAATAAAAGTACCCGCGCCCATGGCGGCGCGAGTGTTGGGAACCGCGGGACATGCTCACGATTGGGATGATAGCCAGGTGAGTCTCGATCCGGCGCATGTTTATGGATTGCTCACTCACCCGACAATTCCACCGCTCACCAGCGCCCTGGTTCTGTGCCAAAAACTCGGTGGCGTTGAGGGTAGAACCTTTATGCTCGCCTTTCTCACTGGCTTCGAAGTGGAGTGCAAAATCTCGGAATGGATGCTGCCGCAGCATTATCTCCGGGGCCTGCACTCCAGCGGGACGGTGGGGACTTTTGGCGCCTATGCCGCAGCCGCCAAGCTCCTCGGCCTCAGAGGGGAAAAGCTGCGCAGCGGATTTGGCATCGCGGCGAGCTTTGCGGCGGGCATACGATGCAACTTCGGCACCATGACCAAACCCCTCCACGTCGGCAGGGCGGCGGAGAATGGCGTGACGGCGGCCCTCCTGGCGGCGCGCGGTTTTACCGGAGATCCGGATGCGCTGGACGGGCCTTGGGGCTTTTACGCCGTGCAGGGAGGGGGGGCGAGTGGAGAAAAGATTTCTCAGGGCTTCGGAAAAATCTGGAGTATCATCGACCCCGGCGTATCGATCAAGCCCTATCCATGCGGCGTGTTGACTCACCCAACCATCGACCTGATGTTAAAGCTCGTAAGCGAAAACGATATTAAGGCGGATGACATCGATAACGTCAAAGTTTTCGCGGGTTCAAATATTTTGCAGCCGATCCGCTACCCGATCGCCGCGAACCACCTCCAGGCGAAGTTTTCCCTACCCGCGGCCCTTGCCATGATCGCGATCGCGCGCCGCGCCGGTAAAGTTGAGTTCTCCGATGCCTTCGTCGGCTCCGCCGCCATGCAGGCGATGCAACGGCGCTTTGCCACCGAGCTCGACCCCGAAATCGAGAAAATGGGTTTTGACAAAATGCGTTCACGAATTGTCATTCGGTTGAAAGCTGGGAACGCGTGCGAAGGTTGGGCGGATGAGCGCTACCGTGGCGGACCGGAAAATCCACTGAGCGATGAAGATCTGGAAGCCAAAGCGCGATCTTGCTGTGACGGCGTGTTGGATGACCGCTTGCAATCGATTCTAATCGACGCCGCCTGGTCAGTTAGTGAATTACAGGATGCCGGGAAACTTATGGAGATCGTCAACTTTTCCCACTCTTGAAGCGGTGCGGGGACTTGACGAAGTCTCCATTTTCCGGATAACAAAGAATTTCACGGCAGGGATCATATTCTTGGGGCTCGCCTTAACGATAACGGCTTGTCCCCCGAGGAACCACAAACAAAGTTCGCGTTTGTGAATTTTTAGCCTGAGGAGAGCATTGGAATGAGCGAAGCAACGACAAAAAGCGGTAGCGGGATCAAGAAATCCACCCAGCGGTGGCAATCCGATGTCATCGTCGACTTGATCAAACAATATGGCTTTCCCTTTATCGCCCTCAATCCCGGGGCGAGCTTTCGCGGACTGCACGATTCTCTGGTCAACTATGGCGAGAATGATCCGGCGATGCTGCTCTGCAATCATGAAAAGATCGCGGTGCAAATCGCCCATGGCTATGCCAAGGCGAGCGGCAAACCAATGATGGCTATAGTCCACAACGTCGTCGGCCTTTTGCACGCGCCCATGGGAATTTACTACGCCTACATCGACCGCTGCCCGGTCTTCATCGTCGGCGCCACCGGCCCAATGGATGAAAAACTCCGCCGACCCTTCATCGACTGGATACACACCGCCTTCGCCCAGGGCGACGTGGTGCGCGGTTTTACGAAATGGGACTACCAGCCCGGCAGCATCCATGGCGTGCCGGACTCTTTTGCGCGCGCTTACTCGATCATGATGAGCGAACCCCAGGGCCCGATCTACATGGTATACGACTCGGCGCTGCAGGAAAGTCCGATGAAAGAGGAGATGGCATTGCCGAAATATTCGGTCAAGGTTCCATCCCGTATCGCGCCGGAGCCCGCAGCCGTTGAAGAAGCGGCAGACATTCTGATGGCCGCGGACAGCCCGTTGCTTCTCACCGAATACGCCGCGCGGATGCCCATCGGCTACGATTCGACAGTGGAATTGGCCGAAACAATCGGCGCCTCGGTTTTCGATATTAACAAACGCCTCGGCTTTCCCAATCGCCACCCGCTGAGCGTGAGCTTCCACGGCGATGCATTCAAGGGCGTCGATGTAGTGGCGGCTTTGGATGTGGTCGACTGGACACGCGGTTCCCATAAACTCAACACCCAGACGCGGGAAATCACCGCGGTTACGACTCCGGATTGCAAATGGATCGACGTCGGTTTCGCCGACATCGAAATCAGCAAGTGGGCGACGGATTATAACAAGCACCACAATTGGGATCTCAGAGTATTGGGGGATAGTGCGATTACGCTTCCGGTTCTGAGTGCGGCCTGCCGCAAGCGCGTGGAGGGCAATAAAGCCCTGGGGTCCCGCATCGAAGAGCGCAAACGCGCCGTCGGTGAGCGCCACTCGCGCCAGTGGGAGAAATGGCAATCTCAAGTCAACGAGCAGTGGGAGCAGCGGCCGATGGCCGAATCCCGCCTTGCCCATGAAGTGTGGCAGGTCATTAAGAACGAAGATTGGGTACTGACCGCCAACACGCTAAAGGAATGGGTCCATAAAGTCTGGAACTTCGACAAGCCCTATCGCCATGTGGGCCGCGAATTGGGTACCGGCACACAGATCGGCATGTCCATCGGCGCCGCCCTGGCGCACAAGGGGACGGACAAACTCGTTATCGATCTGCAACCCGACGGGGATCTGATGTTTGATCTGGGCGCGCTCTGGATGCCCATCAAATACGAAATCCCAATGCTGATCGTGATGTACAACAACCGTGCCTACTACAATGACTGGGCGCACCAGATTCACATGGCGCACCAGCGCGGCACGGACCCGGCGCGGGCGTATATAGGCATGGATCTCGAAGGGCCGCCGCCGGATTTCGCTCATATTGCCAAGGGGCTCGGTTGGTATGCCGAGGGCCCCATCGAAAATCCCGCGGACGTCGGCCCGGCAGTCAAGCGCGCCATCGCCCAGGTAAAAGCCGGAAAACCCGCGCTGGTGGACACCATCGTGTGGCGGCGCGGCGAGAACGCGTAGGACAATGAGAAAAACGGCTCACCACGAGGGACCCAGCGCGGCAGAGCCGCAACCAAAAGAAAAATGGATATCATCGCGAAGCGCACGAAGGAAGAAAACATCGTCTTAAAGCATCCATGCGCTCTTTGTTATCCGATCTTCGTGTCCCGCGTGGTGAGAACCAAGGTTAGAAAATAACATGCAACGCGGCGTCTGCCGCACAAACATTACACTAATCTGAGGAGGAGAGTTCAATGGCAAAACCAGCCACTAAAGTAGAAACCATTAAAAAATCGGATCGGCGATGGCAGTCCGACGTCATCGTCGACATGATCAAGCGCTACGACTTTGAGTATATCGCGCTTAACCCGGGCGCGAGCTATCGCGGGCTGCACGATTCGCTGGTCAACTACGGGGAGAATGATCCGCAGATGCTGCTCTGCCAGCATGAAAAAATCGCGGTACAGATCGCCCATGGTTATGCCCGCGCCAAAGGCAAGCCGATGATCGCCATCGTGCACAATCTCGTCGGGCTGCTGCACGCGCCCATGGGGGTTTACTACTCGTACCTGGATCGCGCCCCGGTTTTTATCATCGGCGCCACCGGACCCATGGCCGAGCCCAAGCGGCGCCCCTTCATCGACTGGATCCATACCGCCAATGGCCAGGGCGAGGCGATCCGCAACTTCGTTAAATGGGATTACCAACCGACAACGGTGGACGGCGTGCCGGGAGCCTTCGCGCGCGCCTACTCCGTGATGATGAGCGCGCGCCAGGGACCGGTTTATATGGTTTATGACGCCGGCTTGCAGGAAGCGCAGTTGGATCACGACGTCGAGATGCCGCCTGCGGGCGCCGTCGATGCTCCCACGGCGCCGTCGGCGGATCCTGCCGCGCTGGCCAAGGCGGCCGACGCTCTGGCCGCGGCCAATCGCGTGGCGATCATCGCCGATTTTGCCGCGCGCCCGCCGCACGGCTGGAATCACGTGGTCGAATTGGCGGAAACCTTGGGCGCCTCGGTATGGGACATGGGCTCGCGGCTAAATTTTCCAAGCGATCATCCGCTAAATCTCACCATGGATCCTGACGGCTGCTACAAAGACGTCGATGTCGTGCTGACCCTGGATATCGCCGATTTTGAAAGGCCGACTCATGTGCGCGATATCGCCACTCGCACCGTCGTCAACAAGGTGCCGGCGAACGCAACTTGGATCGACATCGGTTTCACCGACATTGAGATCAGCAAGTGGTCGATGGATTACGCCCGGCCCTACTATGCGCAGCAGCGCATGATGGCCGATCCGGTCACCGCGGCGCCGCAGCTCATCAGACTTTTGAAAGAGCGAATCGCAAAAACTAACGGGCTCAAGGAAAAGATCGCCAAGCGTGCCGAAGAAATCGGCAAGCGTCATGCGGAAATCCGTGCCAAGTGGCGCAAGCAGGCCGAGGAACACTGGGATCAGAAGCCTATGGCCGTGCCGCGCCTGGCCTCTGAAGTCTGGGACGCCATCAAAGGCGAGGACTGGGTGCTAACCGCGGGCGATTTGGGAAGCTGGGGCAGAAAGCTCTGGAACTTCGACCGGCCTTATTGTCATGGAGGACGTGAGCTCGGCACCGGAACGCAAATCGGCACCTCGCTAGGCGTTGCTCTCGCCAATAAAGGAACCGGACGGCTGGTTGTGGATCTGCAACCGGACGGCGATTTGATGTTTGACGCAGGCGCGCTCTGGATCGCCGCCAAATATAAAATTCCGATGCTTGTCGTGATGTTCAACAATCGCGCCTACTACAACGACTGGAACCACCAGCTTGTGCTGGCTAGAACGCGGGGCACCGATCCTGCGCGCGCCCATATCGGCATGGACCTCTACGATCCCGATCCGGATTTCGCTGGGCTGGCGAAATCCATGGGCTGGTACTCCGAAGGGCCGTTCGAGAACGCCAACGATCTCAAACCTGCGCTCAAGCGTGCCATCGAGCAGGTGAAACAAGGAAAGCCCGCTCTCGTGGACGCCGTCTGCGATCGGCGCAACCACGGATAAAAGCTGCAACCCCCGGCGCCGTTTCTCGGCGCCGGGGGTTGAGAGGGTTCATGAAGATTTCAGTTGTTGTTGCCTTGAGTTGCGGCCTTGTACTTTGCGCGTGGTTGACCTCCACCCAGGCGGGCGATTCCAAATCGACATGGGAAGCGGAATGGAACGAAACGGTTGAAGCGGCCAAGAAAGACGGGCAAGTAACGATCTACCATACCCGAGGTCCCTTCGACAAACTTTTCGCGGAGTTCTCTAAACGCCATCCTGCGATCAAGACAACGTCTGTCACGGGACGAGGAGGCGAACTGATATCGAGAATCATGGCGGAAAGAAGGGCCGGTAAACACCTCGTGGACATGTACCTCGGATCGTCGGGTACTCCTCTGGATGTCCTTTACCCTGCCAAATTTCTCGAGCCGGTGCGTAACTATTTGATCTTGCCGGAAATCAAAGACCCGTCAAACTGGTTTCAGAAACAGCATCACTACGCCGATCCCGAGGGCCAATTCATCTTCGTCTTTGAAGGGGTGGTCCGCTCGGATATGGCCTACAACACCACGCTTCTGGATCCAAAAGAGTTGAGTTCCTATTGGGATCTCCTCAAGCCCAAGTGGAAAGGAAAGATTGCCGCGATGGATCCAAAACTGGCGGGCTTTCCGAGCGGGCTCCTTCAGTTCACCTACTATCATCCGGATCTCGGGCCCAAGTTTTTAACACAGCTCTTTGGTGAAATGGAGATTACGTTGTCGCGCGATGGCCGCCAGATCGTGGATTGGCTCGCTGTGGGAAAATTCGCCATTGCCCTTGCGCCCTCGGCCAGCGATGTTGAGGCGGCGATGAAGCAGGGGCTGCCCTTGGCTCGGTTCGAGCCTCGGGGCTTTAAAGAGGGGATCTACATGCGCGCCACCCAGGGATCGCTCAGCGTCATGACCCAACGCCCCCATCCCCATGCGACGAAGGTATTCGTCAACTGGCTCCTTTCCCGCGAAGGCCAGACTAATTATCAAAAGCATTTTTTGCGCATCGACCCCGTCTTCAGCCTGCGGCAAGACATTCCCGTCGACCCTGCCGTTGAGCCTTACAGGCCCAAGCCCGGAGATAAATTTATGCCCGTATACCGCGCCGAATATAGACAAATTGAAGGAGCGTTCAAGGTAATAGATGCAGCCCTGAGGAGGTAGCGGAGAGGCGCCCGAAATTACGCTGGAGCCGAACTTTTCCCGGCGAAACATGGAGCGATGGGTCGTAAACGCATCGCTCCATTATTCCATCATTCCATTGCCCCGCTCCTAGGTGTCTCGCTCGCTCGTCGGCCCGACCTCGCCGTTGCACCAGGGGACGAACGCCTTCATCCTGCAGGGTGCGCCGTGCTCGGAGAGTTCCTTCTCGAAGATCGCGTGGATTTCCCGGTCTTCGTCCTCGTACTCGATCTGCCAGCCGCCCTCTTTCATACTGCGGTCGGCGAAGTCTCCGCCGCCGCCCCCGGGTGCGTTAACCCCCATATCACCCGATCGCAGCGCTAGATAGCGCGCCCTATTCGTGCCGGTATTGAAGTGCTGGTGATAGCAGTTGTCGCTGGGAACGATGACCATGGAGCCAAGCTGCCAATCGCACTTGATCATGTCGGAACGATCTTCTTTGGTCCATACCAAGGAAAAGCCGCCGGAGCCGCTGAGCAGCACCAGGTGCGCCCCGGGGCCGTGGCGGTGGGCTTTCTTGTATGTGCCAATGGGAAACTCGGACATATGACTTTTCATGTTGTTGTCGGCCATTTCCAACATCGCGTTGATGCCGCCGGCGCCTCGCTCCTTCCAGCCATAGAGCAGCATGTCTGGCGCGTTGGCAATGAAATTGGATTCCCAAATCCGTCGCTTGAAAAGTTTACCCTTGCCGCTGAAGTAGTCCTCTTCCCCTGCGTAGCGCGAGTCAAATTTGTAATTGCAGTTGAAAATGAAATCGTTGTCGTGGAACAAGCGCATCATCGGGGGCGCGTTGGTCACCGCGATGTAGCGCGCCGGTTCGTCGCCGCTGCCGTTGAAATTCTGGTACCACGCGTTGAGCGGTATCGAAAATAAGCTGCCCGCCTGCCACTCAAAGCTTTGCTTTCGCTTTGCATCCTTCTCATCCTGCCAAATCGTCGTTGCGCCGCGCCCCGAGACGACATAAATCGTCAGTTCGTACATATGGTGTTCCGGCTCGGACTTGCCGCGAGGCTTGATTTCAACGATGTGACAGTCGTTGGGCATATGGCGATTGGCGATGTGGACGACGGCGCCGCTCCCTCCCTTACGCTCCCAGGGCCCCAACTCCACTTTCGCCAGGTTCGGAAAGTAGAATTCCTCATGGACCTTCACGCCTTCTTTTTTCAGCCACATCTCGTAAGCATCGTTCTTCTTGTAGTCTTGCAGACCCTCCTTGGGGGTCTCGGCGACCTTCATATCTGTGCCTAGCATAACCACGGTTGATATCCTCCTCTATTAAGAATTATCGGCAGTTGCCATCGAGCGTTGCTTCGCGTGCCAATGGGTTTTGGCCCTAACCTTTCTACCGCACTGTAATTGAATGTTCACTTGGAGCAGGGCGCGGGCTTGCCGTTCTCCCCACCTATCGCCAATATCCGATATGGGGATGATTTGTCAACGAGCGGGTGAGGAGTCGCGCCACTAAACGACGGCTATCGAAGCTCCGATCGTAGAGTCTTTGGTAGTAGTTTGAGTTCGGATGACCAGTTGGATTTCTGTGATCCCTCAGGTGCCTGTGGCCGGTAGAGATGGTGAAGCCGGAAACGGGAAAGAGGCTGTCACGGAGGCCAATTCGATTTTCGTATCGGGGCCTGGCTAAAGCACCCTGCGGAAACTAACCCATGCGAGCGTTTTCGCGTTCAAACCGACAATGATGGAATGATTCTACTTACGCCGCGGGGGAGAAGACGGATTGACGCGGCGATTGCGGCCGCGCGTTGATTCTTCGAAAGTGGCCCATAAATGGCGGTTTTCAGCATCGCGTACGGTGTTTAGTTGCGCGCCGTCACCTGGGTTTTGCGGGCCTTGATGGCTCGTCCAAGTCCCTTTCGGTCCTTCCGAAATCGGCACATAGGAGATCACTAAATAGACAACCAAGAGCGCCAGCAATAAAAATTCGTTCATGAAAGTCTGTTCCTGCAGCTTTAGACGTCTGGCGCGGCGAAAATGGTGCACTTTCGTCGATAGCAACCCGCGAGGCGCAAGTATTTTCTCTGTCACTCACGGTAGATGGGCGAGTCGGGAGGTATTTCCATCAGCTCGATGACATTACCGTCGGGATCGGAAATAAAGGCGATCTGCTGCAGGGCGCGACCGGTAAATGGCCCGCGATCCGGTCGAACATTGATCGTCGCGAGGTGGGCCAGGGCTTGCTTCAGGTCGTCCACGACCAAACAGAAGTGCATGTAACCGATGGCGTCCGGCGATTCCGATGATTGATTCTTGCCCTTGGTGAAAAACTCCACGAGCTGACCCTTGGCGAACTCCAAAAACATCAGCTCCGGACGCTCTCCCTTAGCTTCGGCGTGGTAGATTTTTTTTGCGCCGAACGCTTCGCCGTACCAGCGTACGCTGCGCTCTGCGTCGGCCGTCCTGAAAGCCACATGCCCGAAACGAACTCCGATGATCGCCATGTTTGATCTCCTCCGTAATATTATCTTGGAAGTTTTTTTTAACTTATGCAAATTTTTCGCCCAAGCAGGGGGACAGTCCCCTGCCCGCAGCCAGGCAGGCGGGCCCTTCCGGAATGGGGACTGTCCCCTTTTAGTTGCGACTCCGCCGCCCTCCAGCTATTTCAGATAGCCTCTATCTCGATAGAAGCGTTTGGCACCGGGGTGAAGCGGCACGTCGTAAGGCGCTTCCATGTCGTTGGCGCAAAGCTGCCGGATATTTAAGGGCCTGAAATTGTCCGTTGGTATGACCTTGCGTCGCGCTTCAAGGGCTTCGCAGAGCGCGTAGGCCACTGCGTCTGACATATCGGCGCGTACCACCATGGGCCAGCCACTGAAATCAATGGTCGGGACATCGTGAGCCATACCCTTGAAGTGGGTTTTTGGTACCACACCGGGGCGGTATCCCATCGCTTTAAGCGTTTTTAGCTCCGCGCCTTCAATCGGCAGGTAGCGAAAGCCCTTGTCCAGTGCCGACTGCCCCCAGCTCTTGATGCCTTCATCGAAGACCGCATTGATCGTTCCGTTGTCGATTGCAGCACGCCGGTCAGGGTGACTCGGCCGTGAAACGGCTTGAATCTTGCCGCCCCACTTGGGGATATCCTCAAGAGAAAAACCGGCCGCCCGAAGCGTGGCCGCGACCATGAAGGTGACGGGACTCTCTATCAAATCGCGCTTGCCCGCCGGTCCGGTAGAGAGACGAAGGGGAAAACGCTCTTTTTTGATCTGTGCCAGGGAGGTGAGGCCGGTGGATTGATGGACGGCAAATCCCATGACATCCCAGGAGGGAAATACCGCAATGGTCCGCAAGGGAATGCGTCCGCGCAGGGGACCCGTGCCGCGGTAGGCTAGGGTCACGGAAGCTGAAGGATTGATCCATGCCATGGAAACTTTGCCTTCAGCGAGCATCTTGAGCTCACGAAAGCTATCGGCGGCAAAAGCCAGCGAGATGCAATTTTCCTGTTTACCGCGCGGCAACAATGACAATTGAAGGTAGTACCCCAGTGTCGAGTCGGTCTGCAGCACTCCTTCGGCCGCCCGCCTCGTCTGGTGGGATAGCGAAGTTTCGTAAAGACCCGACGCCAACTCAAGAAAACCTTTAACTCGCTGAATCGCCGCGTTGTACCGTTGTTTTGCCATCTGTGGGTTCCTTCCGATGCAATAGAAAAGTGTTGCGTCCATTATCTCTGTTTTATGCCGGCAGCGGCGCCGCCGAGCCCAGCCGTCAAATCATGACGCACGCCGAGACGAAGTCCGAAGAACCGTAAAATAATAGCTCCCCCCACCGTCAGGGCGATGATGAAGATGCCGATTATGCTGGCAGCCTCGCGATTACTGACACCGACGGTGGAAAGTTCGAGAGCCATGAGCGAAAGCGTGATGGTGTCGCGGGAGGCCAGCAAGATGATGTTGCTCGTGGCGCCGGCGGCGATAACGAAATTCATGACCGCCAGGAGCATCAGAGTCGGCATCAGCAACGGCAGCCAAATTTGAAAATAGGTGCGGAGCCAACCGGCTCCCGATACCCGGGCGGCCTCCTCCATGTCGGCGCCCACCTGGACGAATACCCCTTTCATCACATTGACCCCGGTTGTGTTTCCCTGAAGGATCACCACGATGATCAGTGCCCAGATGGTGCCGAAGAGAAAACCGAGTCCCGGGGTGCCGATAAACAGCCAAAGAAGCCCCAGCCCGGAAAGTATGCCGGGGATCGCTCCCGAACCCCAGATGATCAGATCCAATGCCCCGCGGCCCGGCAAGCGGGTTCGTACCAGGATGTAAGCAATAACGGAGAAAAGCAGGGGACTGCCGACGGCGGCAATGGTGCTGAGAACCAGGGTGGTGCGTAGCGCCTTGAGAAACACCGGGTCGGTCAGCACCAACCTCCAGTGCTCCAGCGTAAACCCGAGCATGAAGTAGCCAATCCTGGACATTACACTCCCCAGGGCCAAGACGACCACCGGCCCGACGGTCAGCAGGATCAGTAGAGAGGAGATGAGGCCAAAGGCGACGTAGTTCCAACGCCCGAGATCGATAAGGCCGGGGCGGAAACTGCCGGTGATCGTCGTATAACGGCGCCGCTCGAGAATCCAGCGTTGCAGAGGAATGATCACGGCGATGATGAGCAGAGTAATGCTGGCCAAGACAGTGGCTTCGCCGTAGTTAGGAATCGGGTCTCGCACCAGAGCGTAGATTTTAGTGGAGTAGACGAAAAATCCAAAGGGCAGTCCCAACAGGTACTCGGTCTCGAAGGACTGAAAAACCCGTAACAGCTGAAGCGCAAAGACGAGAACCATCGGTGAAATCATCAGCGGAAGGGTAACTTTGAATAAAGTTCTAAGATTACTGGCGCCGCCGACGCGGGCCGCTTCCTCCAGGGTGGCATCCATGTTGCGAAATGCCGGCGTCAAGAGCATCACTTTCACGGAGATCCCATTACCCATCAAGTTGGCCCAGACAATACCCGGGACGCTGAAAATGTTGAAAGGCCCATGCTCCACAAAAGGCAGTTTTTTTAAAGCGTAATTGATCAGCCCGAGGTCCGGGTCCAATAACGTGATCCAGGCGATGGTCGTGGGAAGGCCGGGCACCATGTATGAAACCCAAAACATAAACTCTAGGGTGTGACTGAACGGAACCCGGCTGCGCGCCAAGAGCCATGCGATGGTGACGCCGATGGGGAAACTGACGACAAGGGTCAGAGCCCATATGAGAACCGAGTTATACAGGGAGCTGAGCAAGCCGGGTCGTTGAAAGGCGTTCGACCAGTGATCGAGCCCCCAACTCCGCGGCTCAACAAACCAGTCGGTCGCGGTATTAAAGCTGTTAAGCAGCAAAAGCAGAACCGGCCAGATGAGAAAAAAGCCGAGCGCGGAAAGCACCACGGCCATGATGCAATGACCGGCGCCCAAGCGCCCCGCCGGAGCGTGCCTCGCGACGGAGAACTCATTTATGGTGGGCGACGGTTCCAAAGTTCTTTCAATTCAAGCCGTGCTCGTGGCACGTGATCGTGCTCCCTTAGGAAAACGAACCACGAACACGGATCGCGATTACTTCTGCCGCGACTCCCAAAGCTTGAGGACCCATTTTTGGGCTTCTTCCTGGCGCGCGCTGAAACCGGGATCGGCGTCGGGAAAGGCGTACTCCACGCCGGGAGCGCGCCGTTGATCCGGCACCACCTGGCCGGGCGGAATATCATTGCGCAGCGATGAGCGGTCGAGGTTCATGATCAAGGTGTGGGTGAGTGTTTGCGCTTCCTTGGACAAAAACCAGTTTGCGAAAAGCTTTGCCGCATTCGGATGGGGCGCATTGGCGAACATTGAAATGCAGCAACCCGATCCGCCGGCCCTGATCAATCCGATTTGCTTGGGCAAAAATATCTGTTTGATGGGCAAACCTTTCTGCGCCAGCGTGGTTAGCTCGTCGCTCCCCGTGACAATGGCCTGCAGAGGGAATCTGCCGCCGACGAGCCAAGTCTCCAATATGCGACGGTCATCCGAGAAGGTCACCCCCGCGTTGAGAAGGTAACTCCGTACCCATTCCGCTCCGCGGTCCGGCTCAAAGTAGCTGTCGATCATCTGGCGAATCCCGGATGGGTCTCCCATCCCCTGACCACCGATTTTTCCACGCCAGCGCGGATCGAAGAAGTCGGTCTGTTTCTTTATCGTTGCAATTTCTGTTTCTTTGATCTTGTCGGTGTTGTACCAAGTTTCGTACTGATCTTCCTTCGAGGCGTGGTAGATAAAAGTGAAATGTGAATGTTTATCGGCGTACCAATGACGTTTGCCGTACCAGAGGGAGGTGTCCACGACCTCGGGATGGATGAGCAGGGGGGGGAAGGGGACCAGCGATTGGGAGGGAACCAGTCTCAGGTTGTTCTCACGAGAGCTGATCAAGGCGATGTCAACCGTAAATTTTCCACCCTTGCGCTCCGCCAGCACTCTATTGACCGTATCGGTAGCGCTGCCGGTTGAGACCTCGACGCGCACGCCGAATTTTTTCTGAAATATTTCCATGATGGGCCGGTACTGGCGCGAAGGCGCGCCGCCGGAGGCGACACGAAGCGTTCCCTCTTGCTTTGCCGCGGCGATCAATTTGGCCCATTCTTGCTCGAAATTTCCCGGCGCCGTGGCCGCAGATGCATCGGTGACCACGGGGTTAAGGAGCAATAATCCTAGAATCAATAATAAAATTACCCGCGGCTTGGAGAACTCGCAGGTGGGTCGATACTGCGGTTGATCCTTTGGGTCGGCATATGCGTCTATCATGTTTTTCTCCTTTGCTCTCAACACGCCATCTATTTGAAGACGATGGGATGCTGCAACGCGAAATTAACAATTTCATTCACAAGCGCAACCTGCGCAAGCACTCGTGGCTGTCGTGTTTATCGGACCGATCCGATGGCCAAAAAGGTCGACCGCATTGAGGGACGATGAGCTGCTTTACATTCCACCTAGCGCGGCGGCCTCGGGATGAAAAAAACTCCGGTAATCGATTTGCTTGGATGAAAGACCCTGCTCAAACCCATATTGCGTGATCGCTTCGAGGGCGCGGCGGTTGTTATCAATGTTGTAGGGCCAATAGTTTTCTCCCATCAGCGCCCGCTGTTCCTCCACCGCCGCCGCCGCCCAGGAAACCACGAGAATTTGCGGATCGGCCCCCACGAGACGATTGAACGCCTCATCCCGGGCACGGCGAAAGGCCTCGAGCAGAGCCAGCGGCGCGTTGCGATGGCGCTCGACGAATTCCTGTTTCAATGTCACCACATGGCTGATGGGAAAAATACCGGTTTCCTTGAAATACTTTTGCTCTTCCTTTTTGTAATCACCAAACAGTCGGCGCACTCGATGATCCTTGCGTGAGATCGATGGCAGCACATTGGGGCCGATGACCGCGTCCAGCGAGCCTTCCAGCAATAACCCATCCAGCATAGTGTCCGCGTCGCTGCCGCGCCCCTCTAATTTCTCAATGCGAATGCCCTGGGCTACGCCGTCGTTGCCGAGACGCCGCGCGAGCCAATGGATGCGCGACAGCGCGACGCCGTAGTAATGCTGCAGGGCGCCGCGCGCCCACACCCCGGCGGTATTGTCCCACTGCATGATGCCGACACGCTTGCCTTCCAAGTCCTTGGGCGATTCAATCCCGGAATTGGCATTGACGAAAATATAGGCCTGGCGAAATTTCCGGTTGGGGAATGCCGGTATTGAAAGGTGCGGCAGATTCTTTGCGGCGGCGCGCAGCCGGGCGGCAAAGCCGCAGTCCCACGCATCGGCCTCTTCTTCCCGCTGGACGATTTCAAAAGCGAAGCCCTCGACTTTTACCGTGCCGTCGGTGATGGGCATGTTGGTATCGACCGTGGGCTCGCGAAAATAAAAGCGCAATTTTGGTTCAGCCATGGTTTGATCTCCTTATCAAAAAATCCGATGAGATGGTACTACGTGCACAACGAGAGTTTGGCTATGGATAGTGACAGGAATTCACCTCTACAGATAGATAGTGGCGCATACTCAGTCATCCCTTTACTTCGCGCGTCGCTCTAGGATCTCCACGACATCATCCAATTACTTTGATACCGCCCACCACCACTTGCCAAAACGGCCTCATTAATGGTGCACGGGTCGATGCGCTCGTGGACGTGAAGCGAAACTGTCGGGACTTCAAACGAAGTCCGCTCCGCCTTCCCAGCCCAAACCAGTTGCGGGTCGAGATGCGGATCGTAGGCGTACGTCTTCTTTCCGGTCTCTCTATCCGTCTCCGGCGTCACCAGCCCGACCGGCGGATTATTAACCCGCTTCTTTCCGTTGTGATCGTACTGCTCGATCGGCTTCTTTTTAGTTTTGCTAACTTTCTTTGCCTTCGCCATTCCAGGGTCTCCCTTCAATCCGCGTCTGCCAGATGGACGGGGCACGACCGGGATAATTTACCGCGCATGCAGCGCACCTGTAAAGCCGAAACTGGAGAGAGTTTTAAAGAGAAATTTAAGGGGTTGGAAGTCTTATCACCCAAGGGACGGCATACTGCTCGGAGCCCTGTCTGTCTCTGCGGACCTGCTGCGGGTACAGACTGTTAGGCATACAAACAAGTCTGTCCGCGTAATGCCGCGGCCGGATGAAATCGACGGGTCGTAAAGTAGCGGATCGTTTCGAGAAATGGCTGGGCATTTCCCGATAGCTTAAGGTAAGAAATAGTCAAAGAATCTGGAGCAAAAAGCGTCAATATGATAGAAATCATTGATGGAAGCACGCCGAGAGGTTTTGGAGGTGGCCGCTGGAGGGTCTCGACCGGCGGGCCACGTAGGTTGTGAAAGTGGCCGTCGTCAACATCAGTCCGATGAAGTTGCCGGAGAGTCCGTGGGTCGACGGATATGTGCTTGATTATCACACTGTCAGCAGCACACCCACTGGGGATCCTTATTACCGCTTTGATACAAAGCGCACGGAGCTGGGGGAACTACTCTTTCAGTTAAAGTACCGCACGGGAGGAAGTGCGGTCGTCGCTGATAGCGTTGATACTATTGAGCAATTTGTCGGAGGGTGGAAGCCCCCGATTGACTATGTAGTGCCGGCGCCGCCTTCGCTCACTCCGAAGACGCAGCCGGCTGTCGAGATAGCGCGGGAGCTGGCAGCACGACTCGGCCTTGCCGTGTTCGAAGACGCAGTTGTCAAAGTGAAGACGACTCCGCAGATGAAAAACATTGACGACTGGTCTGAGCGGCAAAGGGTGCTCGCGGAAGCGAGCCAAGCGGGAGGGAAGGACGTGAAAGGAAGATCCATCCTCCTATTTGACGACTTGATTGAGTCTGGGTCAACGCTCCGGCGCGCTGCAGAGGTGCTGCTTACGGATGGCGGCGCTCGAGCTGTCTATGCGCTCGTTTTGACTCGGACGAAATGAGACCAATGAGAACGAACGGAACGAAAGTGTTTATCGCTGGATCGCGGCGTCTCTCGCGGCTAAGCAAGGACGTGAAGCGTCGAATCGACAACATCGTCGGCAGAGGCCTCACGGTGATTGTTGGCGACGCGAATGGCGTCGACAAGGCTGTACAGCAGTATCTCAGCGCCATGAACTATAGCAACGTGCTTGTATTTTGCATGGAAGGCGGCTGCCGGAATAACGTCGGCAAATGGCCCACCCGAGACATTACCGCCGCTCCAGGGGCACGGGGATTCGCTTACTTTTCCACGAAGGACCGCGCGATGGTCAAAGAAGCGGACTACGGGCTAATGCTGTGGGACGGTAAAAGCCATGGAACGCTAACAAACATTGTCGATCTGGTTCAGCAGGGACGGCCGGTAGTTGTCTACCTGGCTCCGGCGAAGTCGTTCGTAACGCTGCATGAGTCTGAACAGCTTTCGGATTTCCTACGGAGTTTCGATCCGGCCATGCTTCAGCGCATCGAGCGCGATCTACACGCCGCGACGACAAGCCGCCACCACCACAAGGCTGACGCACCGCTCTTTTAATGTGGAATGGCAAAATTCGAATGGGTTGGGAAGCTCTTCACATGAACCGCGGCATGACCTCGGACCGCTATACCTCTCGCCGCGTCTATGAAAGCAGATACCCAGCACTGTGATCACCAAACAATATTCGGCAACGTGGATGTCGGAGTCGCCTGTGGCTTCTTGGAGATGGACCAGCGACAATGCGAGGACGGCGCGACATGCGACACCCTACAACACTTTTATTTCTTGTTTACGTGAGCCGATATGCTGATCGAACAGATTTTTCCTCAAGTAATAGGCGGAAAGGCATCCATTCAGACTAGGCTGGCTGCACAAGGGCGGGAGATCGGGCTGTCCAGGGAAGAAATGGAGGAACTGATCTCGCTAATTCCCCTTAAGCTCCTGAACTGCGATTGTTTTTTCGATCGACTAACCAAATTGTGGAGGTATGAGTTCGGGAGGCCATACAAGTTAGAGAAAACCCGACAACTTTGGGGAACCCATATGTGGCCTCCTGTGAAAAATCTCTTTGCTGTCGTTCGATGCGCTAGCCAACGACTACCTGAACAGCAGCGGAGGTGTTACCTAGAGCGGCTCTCCGATACCGAAAAACATCAGGACGCTTTGGTGGAATTTCTACCTGTGCTTCGCCTTCCCGAATCTACAGCAGTGGATTTCGAAGTTCCGACAGGTATTGGAGGTCGTAATGTCGATTGGCGCATAACAAGCAGTACGGGGCGACAAATCCTGATCGACGTAAAGAGGCGAGCTGTAGATTTACTGGCCTCATTCAATAGGTTCGGAGCACGAGCACGGGGCCAAGCCAGGAGAGGGCAGTACCCCTGCACGACGTCAACCTTCTTTTTAAAAGTATCGAACACAAATTTACCACAAATGACCCAGAGCAGCAGCTTCAGGGAGCATGGATAGTAACCGCTATAAAGCAAGAGGAAGGAAAACTGATCTCGGCTTTCCGGGGACTCGATCGATCAAAGGTCCACTTTGCTATCCTTGGAGGTTGGGACCCTGGGATCAAAGTGCTGACTCGCCGCGCTGAAGATCATCCGTACCTTCTCGAACTATTTAGGGAAGAAATTTCGGACCGGTTTGAATTTTCTGCTGACGGAGTCGATAAAAATGCATAAGAGTGGGGATTCCGGGGACAGTATACTCCAATTGCTGTTCATATCCCTCGACCACAAAATTTCCTTTTTTCAAAGACACGAGCAACTGCTAAGAAACTAATCCGGGCGACGATGCAGAATCAACGGTGTGGCCGAATAACGGGAGCCAGCCGTGGTTCGTCGGTCGTGCTCGTGGGGCGTGATCGTGAGAGGAACGAACTTTCAGTTTTTCTTTGGTCTGTAATCGTTGGGATCGAGACACGCATTGTAAGTGGGCCTGTCGATTTTGATCCATTCGGTACCGTTGATACCGCGGCGGTTCCTGGCAGTCGGGCTAACAGGAAAAGCGCAGGCCAATTTTATCCATCGGGATTGCTGGATAGAAATAGCCCTGACTTCATCAGCTGCCTCTGACAGATCTTGATCCTGACTAAAGACCAAGGCCACATCGTAGCGATTTTCACGCGCCAACCGGACCACATCGAGGGCTATGCGGATATCGACACCTTTCTCTTGGCCAACCAGGATGGTTGTAAAGGTGCCGTCCGAGAGCCGGGCGGTTTGATTACGATAACGAAGAGAGCGAGCAAAGGTGATTATTCCTCTTGTTCCCATGACGGCCAGCTTGGCAGTCCAAAAATGGTTCCAGAAGGGACCATCCGTACGATCGGGTAAGCCTGTATAGAAGAATGTCTCGACTAACGTCCAACCATGAACGGAGGCGATATAATCGGCCAATTTCTTGGGGTCGTAGTTTGGATAATGGTAACCATAGGCTTGTTTGGCCGCATAGAAGAGGTTCTGCCCATCGACGAATGCGATAGTTCGTTGGAGCGTGGGCTCAATTGGTATGTTCGCGGCCCCAGAAAAACAAAACCCCGCTGGAGGCCTTACGGCTGATCCAACGGGGGGTAAATACTAAACACAACATACTGAGCTGCGCCTCTATTGTCAAGGCGCGGGTTGTCATCAAATTTCCTTTTACCGTCAAAACGAGCCGCTCCGGGCAGGCAAACGAGGAGGGGCAGGGTCAGGTCTAGTATCGAAGCATCTCAGCCGCTTCACAGTCAGGCGCGTTAACCATCAGAGGAATTTAAAGGGGTCTTGTCACGTAACCCACAGGATGACCTCGGAGCGCTGTCTACTTGCCTGTGCGCACCTGCTTACGCGTACACGCCCGCAAGCACGCAGACAGGTCTCCGCGCGACCATAGAAGCCGCCGCCACTAATTGAACGCCGGACAATATTCGGCAACGCGGATACCAGGCTCCCTCGTGGCTTGCTGGAAATCCACCGGATGAGAATGTGAGAGCCGCGCGACATGACTCACCACAGCGGCTTATACCACGATCTCCAGCCACAGCTCGTCGGCCACCCGCGGGGCCTTTTTCCTCCCGTTATCTTTGGCTAGATCCACCAGACCCGCTTTGCTTAGGCTCATGATGTCCTCGTAGACTCTCTTAAAGTCGCGGCGGGCTAAAACCGCAAGCTCGTTGATGGAACTCGGTCGACGTTTTCGGACAAGGCGGATAAGCTCCAGCCGTTTGGGAGTCAAGAACCGGCGCAAGGCTTCCGGGCTCGTGAAAAAGAGGCGATGGCCTTTGGGCCTGACCTTTTTGCCAGCAGCAACGCTCTTCATAGTATCCGCTGCCTCTCCTAGCACCTCATCGGTCCTGCGCATGCCGATCTTGACTTTTTTATCCTTCATGACTTTTTCCTCCTGACCCTTAAAACGTCAGCTTTAAAGTCGGCAACTAAGTCGTCGATGCCGCTGTAAGCGTATGGACCCTCCTCGGCTAAGACATGACGATGGTGCCCTTTTGGCCAATGGATATCGTAACCCACCACCCTTTTTCCCTCGGGCGAGATCAGAGAGAGGGAATAGTCGATACCCTCGGGGCTCGTCCGGCTCGCCGGCACTTTCCAAACCTTAATGATCATCCGCCAGCCCTCTTCGTCATAAATATCGTCATGTTGGAGCAGGACCGCGCGCGGCTTTCCCGTCATTATGGCAATAAATGCCATAATAGTGGCGGCGAATCAAGGAGAGAGGTAAACGCAATAAATTCAATGATGCAGGATTCAGCGGAGGTTGTTGGCTAAGTTGGGAGGGGCACTCCCAGGTCTGGCATGACAATCTTTACAAGCTACTGTTCGGTGCCGGACTTCCCTTCGTTTCCTAACTTCAAGTTGCTCACGATTATGGGTCGGGAATGATTGCGGCCCAGGGATTTGCCTGACGCGTCGCTCCCGTCGAGATGATTCCGCAAGCCGTGCTTCGGCGGTCGTGCTCGTGACTCGTGACACGTGTTCGTCGCTCGTGTCTAAAAACACAGGCAACTGATCCGGGGCAACAGTCAGGTGAGAGTTATGCCGTTTCGGACATTCCTGGCGGAGGTTAAGCCTTGTACAGCACAATCTGTAGGGCGTCGCGGGCCGCCTTGGAGATCTGAGGGTCTTTGTCATCTGCGAAGCGGCGAAGTTGCGGCTCCACGGCAGGGTCACCGATCGATCCGAGTACGGTGAGCACAACGGGGACACTTTCACGCCTCGCAAGAGCTTCTTGAAGGAGCGGCTCGGCTTTTTTCCCGCCCTTAACGAGCATCATTCCCGCAATCATGCGAACTTGCTCGTCCTTTGTGCCTAGCGTGCGAACGAGGATTCTGCCGATGGATCGGATGCCGATCGTGCGCCAGATGGCGCCGGCCAAGAAAAGCGGTATCAGCTTCACCAGATGCATCGTTTTCAAACTACCATGACGGAATCTGGAATCCTAGCAGGCAGGGTGTGGTCGCGCCAGACGTCGGGGTCGTGGGTCGCGCTATGGTCGAACCAAATCGGCAGAACGATTTCTTCGATCTTCGGATGGTTAAATCTTTGTCCGCCGCCGTCCAACCAGATCACCCAGTCGAACTTCACGTGGATCGAGACGATCTTCCCCACGCGATTGAAATTGGGCATGTATTTCGGAAAATGAACCGGACAGCTCAGAAGAACTAGCGGTCCGATCTCTAGTCCGTTTTGACTCGCCAGCATCGCGATGCTGCCACCGTGGCTGTGGGTTAGGAGATAAGGTTTTTGGATATTGTGTCTGCCAAGCCAATTCTCAAGCTCGCCGGCCGCGATGGCGCGGGCGGCGTCGGTGTAAGCTCCAGACCATTCAAACGGGTCCTGCCCTGCATAGAGATCGGGTCGCACCCCGTCATCGCGAAGGTAACGGTAGAAGTCTCCTCCTTGTCGCCACCAGGTTTCGTTTCTGGCAAAGGTCCCATGGATGAGAAGGGTCGTATGCGGAGAAACCCGTGGTTGGCCCGTAGAGCGCATTTGAGTTAAATCCGCTACTAACCGGTGATCGGGAGCCCAGCGAGAGAGCGCGGCCCGGGCAAGATTCTGGACAAGGGGCTCAGTACTCAGGGCGCCCTTTTCGATGATCTCAAGCAAGCGGGCTGGTTGCGACGAGATATTGAAGTAGGCCGACGCCGCTGCGACCCGAACGACTTCGTGAGCATGCTTCAGACAAGCTTCGAGCAAGGACGAAAGCGCGCCGACGCCTCTCTGTTTGTGAAGTTTCCTTGCCAAGCCGAAAATTGCGTCCTGGGGCGCCTCCTCCAATTCTTGGGCGAATGCCCGTGAAAAGCGCCGCAGCGCCGTTCGGACTTCCTGGTATTGAATCCTTCTGCCGGTGTGGGGTCTAAGCGAAGGGACATTCAGCTGTTTTAAGTATTCGCTCGGAATTCGACGAGAGATCGGGCGTCGCGAGCTTAGGGCTGCCGGGCTGGAGAGAGGTTCTACGGCTTCCATCTGCGCACCCAAGAGCAGTAGAATCGAAGCCTGTGAAAGAACATGATCGTCTTCGAGATTACGAAAGGCGTCGGGACTTTTGTTTGGCTCTTCCACATATTGGTATGGCATGATTAGCCCTCCGCGCGTGCGGGTCGCCGAAACCAACGCTACATCGCCCCGGCCTCCGAACCTGACGGAATCTGGAATTCGTGCTGTGGCATTCGTTATTGAATTATCCGAGCACCGTGCCCTGCGTTCTCTCCCTCGATAAGTTTTCTCTAACCGTCATACCGGAACTCGATATCGAGAGTTTCGTGAAGCTTGATAAATCCATCGACGCGGTTATAGAGCTGGTCAAAGCGGTTTTCCATACGGGCGAACCCTTCCCGCATTTCTTTCACAATCAGCGTGTTACTTGCATAAGTGACTCGATGCCTCGCGCTACCGTCGTTAGGCGCGAGTCGACGGTATTGTTCGCAGGTCGGCGTGCCATGGATGACCCTACTTAGCCAGCGCAGGGTTAATGTGTCTTGATCAAGTTCATACTTCTCAACCGCCACTTAAATGAAAATTGGCGCCGTTGACGTAGCGCGCCTCTTCGGCAACGTGAAAGCGGCCGGGATCCGGTACGCCTTTTTGACTTTTTCGACTGCCGCGGCTCGCCTATCTTACGATAGACTTGGGAGTTTCAAAAGCCGCGTGCCTCTTCTTTCATGTAGAAACCCAGCTTTTTCATCGCCGGCCAGTCGTCGATGGAAAACAGGATGGAATCGGTGGTGTCGTTGTTCTCGTGATGGTGCCACTTCCACGGCGGCACGGCGAAAATGTCTCCCTTATGCCATTGTAGCGGTTCGCCCTCGATGATCATGGCGCCGTCGCCTTCAAAGGCGAAGTAGAAAGTGGTGCTGTTATGGCGGTGAGGTAAAGTTTTTTGCCCTGCGGTCAAGACTTGCACCTGCCAAGCGATGGTTGGCAGGGTGGGACCCCCGTCCACCGGGCTGGCGAGCATAAGTAGGATGCCATCGTAAGGGTCGCGTTCCTCCGCCTCCCGCATCGCGGCCAGCGCAGCTTCTGTCTCTCTCCACGGATAATGCATGGGTGGGAGCGGGAAGGGAACAGCGTGCGAGATGGGCCGCACATGGCCAAGGGTGCGCCGTCCGTAATCCGCGGGCTTGTTGATCTCCTCGTAGGGTTGGTCGTCGGGCATTCGTTCGTTGATATTGACGTTGGGGTTGTAGCCGTTGTCGTAGCCGTCGATCCAGATTGCCGGCGTTTGGCCCCGGTTCCAGTGGTCGTGAAACGTCCAGGCCGGGCTGATGACGACATCGCCCCGTTCCATTGGATAGGATTCGAATTCGCAAACAAAGATGGCCTCGGGCGGGGCCTGGCAGACCAGTCGCGTCTCGCTGCGCAAATTACGGTGTGCCTGTGTTCGCTCGCCGGGCATGAGGATTTGGGCATTCATCCAGATGGGAAAGCGGCGCGCCTCGATGCCAACCACGGAGCGCATCCCCGTCATGCCGTTGGGACCAACGGTGACGATTTCTCCGGAGCGCAAGAGGCCGCGGTAGATCCCTTCCCAATCCCAGTGGGCGGCGGTGTTGCCTTGACGCGGCGCGGCGCGACCTTCGCGCCTGAGCCCCGCCCCGACGAGATGGTGCGCGGCAAGAAAGCGCTCCAGGTCTTCGTGGGTCGTACCGACGCCGCTCACGTTTTTCTCCTGATCCGTCTAGCGTCCAGAGTCTGGCGTCCGGCGTTCAACTCTAGACGCTGGACGCTAGACCTTAGGCCTCATTCGTTTAAGCGAAAATACTTTACACAATTTTCGACCAGCATGGCATGTTTCTCATTCTCCGGCACGCCGGCGAAATCCTGCTCCATGATTTTAATCGAGTGCGGCCAGTCGCTAGCCGCATGGGCGAAATCGGTACCCCACATCAGCTTGTCAACGCCGATCGCGTGGCGCCGCTGGACGCCCACCGGATCGTGCAGAAACCCCCAATAATTTCGGTCTCTGAGATATTCGCTCGGCTTTCGCTCGAGGTATTTGAGTCCCCAGTTTTCCTGTATCATCGGCATGTAGCGTTGGTAGTGATCGTCGATCTGCCAGAGACCGTACTCGAACCAGCCGATCATGGTTTCCGCCCAGTACATCTCGAGCTTGGGAAAGCGGTCCCACACCCCGGCAAAGGCCATTTGAATCGCAGCCGTCATGGCATCGTTGGTGAAGCGAAAAAAATAGTTCAACGGTTCGCGCTGGTGCACGTCGGGGCCTGGCTCCTTCTCGTAGAGCAGGCAGGGTTCCCCGCGCCCGGAACCCATTTTCCCGGTGTTGTGATTGGTCAGGGGCATTCGGAGATCGAGCGCCGCGGCCCAGAATTTATCGTCTTGCGGCAAGGGATAACCTCGGCCGCTCGGGAACTTGTCGAGCTTTACGCCTTTCAAACCAAGCTTGGCGCAGTGCTCCAGTTCGCGCACCGCGTCGTCCACCCCTGTCGTCGGAATCAGGCCCATGGGAATCAGCCGTGCCGGCGCCGCTGCCATGTATTCTTCGGCGAGGAACTCGTTATAGGCGCGGACCAACTCTAGATAAAGTTCGTCGTCTTTGGTCTGGCGTAGCACAGAGGAAATTTGCGAGAACAGGACCTCCGCCTCGATTCCGTCCTGGTCCTGCTCGCGCAGGCGCTGTTCGGGGGGGCCGGTCCCGGCGCTGTTTTCGAAGGTCGGTACCTGCGAGGCGAGATCCTTTCGGGCCACCCGCACGCTGCGCGTGATGCCGATGGTGTTGGGCTTGCCATTGTCCAGCACGACGGCGTCAGAGCCGTTGGGCATCTTGACTCGTTTGGGCGCCCGGTCGCGCCATTTGGCCGAAACCCGGTTGCGCCAGAGATCCGGGTTCAAATCGATATGTCCATCTCCGGACATCACCTGATAACGCCGCGCCATGATCGTATCCTCTCCAATATTGCCACTCTCTAACGTTGCTAGGCAACGGTTGAACGACAGTTCGAGCTTCCTAACCTGCCGGCAAAGTAGCATTGATATCGCTCATATCTCGTATTTTCTGTCAAGAATGGGGTTGACACTCATGTCAACAGTTGGAAGAATTCCCTTCGCTTGGCAGGCGTGTTGCGAAAGGAGTGGAGGTGACGCTTTTACAGAGTCAGGTGGTGGCGAAGAATTCCGGCGCGGCATTGCCGTTGCGGAAGGGGCAGAGGCTGCGGGTTGCCGGCAAAAGCATCGTCGACTTCGTGGCCTTTAACCTCAATGACTTGACGGAGCGATTCGATCAGGCTCGCACCAAGACCAATCAGGCAAAGATTTTCATCAGTACAGGCGACACGCTTTTTTCGAAGCGCAATAATCCCATGCTGACCATTGTGGCTGATACGTTCAGCGAAGGGCGTCATGATTTGCAAAAAGGGATGTGCAGCCGCAGGCGTTTCTTGATGGTGGCCGAGGGGTCGTCCAGGAGGATTTTCGCCGAGGGGGTCGATCCGAACCCGAAGGCGGCGGCGGAGATTCCGCATCATGGGGCTGGGAAAACCTCAGCGAGGCGGTGAAAGCTTGGGAGATCCTGCCCGACGATATCCCGAGCCCCTTCAATATTTTTCAGTGTATGCGGATCGATCCGGATACCGGCGTGATGTACGACACGTTGATACGACCGAGGGTGGAGGCGTACATCGATCTGCGAGCCGAAATGGATTGCCTTGTGGCCGCCAGTGCCTGCCCGGAGTCGGGAAGAGGGCAAGCAATTCGAATCGAGATTTACCAGGAATAGCAACCTTTCCTTAGTCAATGGAGCGCGGTGCCGCGACCGCCAGTTCGTCGGCCAGTGCTTTTAATGCGCTCCAAGTCCCATCATCCAAGTCCACGCCGTTTTGTCGTTGGCGCGCCTCATGGTTCCTACTTTGGTCACCCGGCAAAAGGATCTCCGCGAAACCGGAGGCTCGCTTGCGTGTTTTTACGAAGTCTACGAACTCTTCGACTGCGGCTGTGAATTCCTCCAAGGGTTGAAACTCCTCCACGGCGAAGGTCTGGAGAAATACCCCATTGACACCGTGCCCCCCGCTATCCCACCAGTTTTTACTCGGACCGTTGCCTGACAGAAGTCCACCCAGGAGTTCAACCACCAGAGCGAGCCCTGAACCCTTGTAGCCGCCGAAAGGAAGAAATACGCCGCGCGGCGGACCGCGAAAGTCCTCGAACTCGATAGTCGGATTGCCGTGACCATCGAGTATGGCGCCTTCGGGTATCGGCTCTTTCTTAGCCACTCGCTTTTGGATCTCGCCCATACTCATGGATGCGGTGGCGAAGTCGAGAATAATATGGCGGCCGTTTTTTGCCGGGATGCCGAAGCCCATCGGGTTGGTCCCCGTGATCCGCTCCCTGGCGCCGTAGAGAGTGGTGGTTCCCGAGCCGACGCTGACAGCGCCGGTGGCGATAAGGCCTGCGTCCGCAGCCATTTCCAAGTAGTCCGCTAGCCGTCCTATGTGACTGGCGTGACGGATGGCCACCAAGCCCACGCCATGTTCCCTGGCTTTCTTGATGGCGAGCGTCATGGCGTCGTGGACGCCCACCTGCCCGATATAGTGGTTGCCTTCGATAACGGCGCTAATTTTTCCATCCTTCACGATCTTGGGTTTTAGCTTGACATTGATGGTGCCGTCTTTGATCCATTCCAGATAGGGCCGGATGCGTGTTACGCCATGACCGGGGTAACCTCGCAGATCGGCTTTGACCAGAAGTGCAGCCACGAGCTTGGAATCCTGTGGCGGCATGCCGCTTGAGAGCAAGCGCGCGGCAAAATTTAACAGCTCTCGGTGTTCGATTATGGCCACGGGAAGTTCTTAAATCTATTTCCTAACAGGAAAGTAGCGCTGCAGCCAGTCCGAGACGATATGGGTCAAGCGCGTATTTTCTTCATTGAAGGTGAAGTGGTCGACATCCGATAAGAGGTGCAGCTCGGCCGGTTGCCCGGCTCTTTTGAACATTTCGATGGACTCATAGGTTGGGGTTACCGAGTCGTTGGCGCTATGCAAAAGCAGCAGCGGCCGTGGCGAAATATTGCCCACCTGATCGTCGGCGCGAAAATCGTTCATGCTCTGAGCCGTTTCGGCGGGAAATTCCATGATCGACCCTGCGCTCATGTTGCGACGCAGGTGCTCGGGGATCGGCACTATTTCATAACGCGGCACCATCAACGATTTACCGGTCTTCTCGCGATGGCGTTTTCCTTCTGCGAGCATCTTGGAAAACCGCTCCCATCCCTCGGGGGTCGCATGCTGGCCGCGAAACTTGCGCTCGCCGTCGCCCCAACCGCCGCAGGAAATCACGGCGGCCACCCGTTGGTCCGCACCACCGGTAAAGACCGCCACCGCGGCGCCGAAGCTGCTGCCCACCAATGCAATGCGCTGCGGATCCACTTCGGGGCGCGTCGCCAGGTAAGTGACGGCATTGCGCGTGTCGGCCACCTGATCGACGCAGATTATGCGCCCATGCTCGCCTTCGCTCTCGCCGCACCCTCTAAAATCGATTCGCAGCGTTACATAACCCCACTCGGTGAATTGTTTTGCCACCACGCTCTGGCCATGGCCGTCTTTGTTGCCGCCGAAGCCGTGAAGTATGATAAACGATGGCCGCCGCTCCCCCGGGCGTACATCGTCGGGCGCGCGCAGGATCGCCGCTAGTTTTAATCCATCGGATTGAAGGGTGATTTTTTCTTCCATGGGCGTCGGCTCCCTGAGCTTTTTGCCTTTAAGCGACCGTCAGCGCGTAATTTCAAAATGGATGAGCTCGCGCTGCGCTTTTTGATAAGCTTCGAGCCCGGCCGCCTCCGGCTGGCCCGGTATCATTTTGACGACCCGTGCGCGCACGGAAAGCTTAAGGGGCGATACATCGAACGGATAGGGATCAAAACGCACCGCATTGGCGCCGTTGGGCAGTACGCGCAAATCGACTTCTTCGGAGGCGTCATAGGCGACGCGAACCGGAGCAATGGTGTATTCTTTGAATTGATGTTCGGCGGCGTAGCCGTCAGAGCAGAAATAGAGCGACAAAAGATCGAAAATCTGCAAGGCGCGGTAGTTATAAGTGAGTTCATTTTCAAAGCCGGGATGGTTAGGGGCGAGTTCCCGTTTGTATTCTTCTTGCTTGGCTTCCAGCGCTTTTTTCGCCGACTGCACTTCGCTGCTTCGCTCGCGTAGCCTCATGGCCGGCTCCCTAAAGACATTGTAGCGATTGTGCCACAGCCCCGTGCGATGCATGGAAACCAAGAGCCCGGCATAGGGGTCGTGAGATCGGACCCAGTCGACGTTTCTCGCGTAAGCCGCAAGCTCCACGGCTTCGAAGGATGGAACATCCTCTCGATGGGCATAGGGACGCCCCTTGGCGACGTTGATCGGCGGATTGCCTTCCCATTCGCGGTAGCCGCTGTCATGAAATGTGGTGGCAAAAACCATGGTCTTGTAAGGCCGTAGCTGTGAGAACCTTTCATTGCCCCAGTGAGCGGCAAACTGGGCGGAGAGTTCGGCGTGGTCCTCCTGCGTGCTCACCATGGCGCGTCCGTCTTTTAACTCTCGCACAACCATATTGTATTCCTCCTTTATGAACTGAAAATGATTTGACCGCAAACCTCGAACGCGTAACCCGCGCCCAACTATTTACTATCCCCACGGACCAAGGAATGGCTCGCCGCGGTAGACATCGCCATCTCCATCCACGGTTTCCGGCCAATCGCTCAAGGCGCGCGGTCCTCTCAATTCTTTGGGCTTCGGCTTGCCGTCCCAGCCGATCTGTTCCATGGCGCAATAGAGTTGCAGGCAGTGGCCGTCGGGATCGAAAACGTGAGCAGCGTAGTCGATTCCCGGATGAAATTGCGGCGGTATGGCGTCGGTAATTTTTACGCCGCGTTCCTGAAGAAACCGCACGGATTGCCGCAGTTGGCGATAGTTGGCCAGTTGCAGGCCGAGGGCGGCGCAGGTCGAATGCGAGCTCAGGCCCAGTTCCTGGCGCAGCGCCAAGGGAAATAGGGCGAGGGAGTGATGCTCCGTATTGTTGCGCAGGAAAACGCAACGGTGCCCTTTCCAATCCACTTCTTCCGTCGGCGTGAAGCCAAGCGTGTCGCGGTAGAACGCCTCTGAGACTTTTAGATCTTCGCAGAACAGACTCACGGGTCCCAGCCGGACAATTTTAAAAGGGCGAGGTAGATATATACCATCAACCTCGAATGCCGCGGGCAGCTTGTCGCTGTGGCGGTGCCCCGAGAGCAAATCGACCTCTCTCGCCAGCGCGTCATTTACTTCTTGTTGTTCGGTGATTTGCGGCAAAGGCGGGGGCTCGCCGAAGCCGCGATCGTACATCGCTCTTGGCTTGCTGTGGCCGTTCCAGCCGATCTGTTCGATGCCGTAGTAAAGTTCGTTCTGATGTCCGTCGGGGTCATTTAGATAGGTATGCCAGTTCGACCCCGGCATATCCCGTCCTGAGCGCCGTAGCTTGATGTCGTTTACGGTAAACCAATGGATGGCCTCGGCCACTTCCTTTAAGCTCCCTACTTGCCAGGTAATCTGATTTACGGTAACACCCGGTTTCTCGCGCCGGCCGATAGCCTCACGGACGCGCTTGGGGAACAAGACCATCGCGTGATGATCGGTTCCATAACGGGTGAAGTAACCGTTGGGATCGCCAAGACCGGCAACCTGCTCGGGGCTCTTGGCGCGTTTGGAATAGTCCATGACGTCAGAAACGCGGAAGCCCAAAAGATCGACATAAAAAGGAACCCCTTCCTCCATATTCACAAGGTCAAAGCCGAAATGACCGAGACGCCGAATCTTAAAAGGCTGATTGAGCAGTACTCCGCCGACGTTGCACTTGCCGTGGGACGCCGCCATGGTGACCTCCTTTCAAGAAATCGACTCTTCTATACACCTATTCTGTCGCAACACACAACTCGGTGAGGCGATTGTGCTTGCACAAAAGTTCATGGTGGATTAACTTCGGAAAAGATAAAGGGTAAGGGATAAAGGATGAACGGGGGTTGCGAGTTTAAAGTAGTCGCAAAACGAGGAGGTACAATATGGGGATTCAAGAATTTCATGCCAAAGAAAAAATATTCTGGCCGGGGGACGCGCGCATCGCAGTTTTGTTGAGCTTTGACTTTCAGGGCGGCGAGGACGTCAAGCCTTCGCGAGACGGCAAAATCAATCACGAGGAATACACACAGGCTGAATATGGTCCCAACACGGGGATCTGGAGAATTTTACGGATACTCGCGGCCCATGAAGTAAAGGCCACTTTTCTTACTTGCGGCGGCATCGCAGAGAGATATCCGGAGGCGGTCGCCGCTATCGTTGCTCAGGGACACGAAGTCGCCGGCCATGGCTACCATCATGAGGTGGCCCGCGACCTCAGCAAAGAGGAAGAGCGCGACGTTATTCACCGGGCAACTGACATGATTTTGGGCCGCGCGCGCAAACGGCCGATGGGCTGGCGCTCCTGCACCCAGAGTCCCAACAGCATCGAGCTCTTGATGGAACAGGGTTATCTCTGGAACAGCAACTCATTTTCACACGATCTACCCTTTGTCTGGCAAAGCGGGCGAAAACAGCTTGTGGAGCTGCCACGGCAGCCTTTCGGCGACGGTCGCACTTACGGCCATCGGGACTCGGGAAATCCCGGCGATACCTTAACGGTTTGGCGCGCGATGTTCGATCAGTTCTATGAAGAATCCAGCATCGCTCCCACCTTTTGCCCGTTCCAGTTTCATCCGTATATTTCGAGCCGGCCGGGGCGGGCGAAGACGCTGAACGACATCATCGGCTATATGAAATCGCATCAAGGCGTTTGGTTCGCCACCGGCAGCGAAGTCGCGCGCTGGTGGCTCGAGAAAGGATTCTCGGCGCAATCGACCGAAGCTCAGGTTCATAGAGTCGCTTGAGCACAGCCGCACTGGAACTCGGGGTGTGGTAGTGTCTCTAACGTTTCTCTACATTTGGATGATCCACAAGGCCGGGCCTTCCACCCGTGGTCAATAGGGCGGTGGCTTGAAGGCCACCACCCCGACCCCGTCGAGTGGGGTGTCCCACGGTTGGGGCATGACGAAACTTTCTCGTTCCAATGCCCACGGGCTCCAGTCCCACCCCTGTGGAGCCTGAAGCTGTGCGGTCGATTGTCAAGGGATTTCTGAGACGCTACTCTAGGTACTCTGGCGGATGGCCCTTACCACGGCCTGCCCAAACTCCTCGGTTGATGAGACGCCGCCGATGTCGGGGGTGCGGGCGATGTTGGCGCCGATGACGTGGTGAACGGCGTTTTCTATTTTAACGGCGGCATTTGCGGCTGCCGCGTCTCTGTGTTTCCGGCCCAACCAGTCAAGCAGCATTTTGCCTGAAATGATGATCGCATAGGGATTGGCGATATGGCGCCCGGCAATGTCGGGCGCCGAGCCATGGGTGGCCTGAGCCATGGCATAGCGATCGCCGGCATTTAGGCCAGGGGCCAATCCGAGTCCACCGACCAATCCCGCGGCTAGATCGCTCAAAATATCGCCGAACATGTTGGTTACCACGATGACGTCGAATCTTTGTGGCGTCATGACCAATGCCATGGAAAAGCTGTCCACATGGTGATCTTCTACTGCAACGTCGGGAAAGGCGGTTGCCACTGCGTTTACGGTGTCGACAAACAGACCGCAGGTAAGTTTGAAGACCGAGCGCTTGTGAATGACGGCGAGACGAGATTGGGGGCCGCCGGGGCGGAGAGAATTGCTTTTTCGTAATTCGCCGCGGGCGCGGGCAATTTCAAAAGCAGCCCGGGCGATACGCTCGGAACCGCGCCGCGTGATCACCCGGGTCGATAGGGCGACATCAGCCGTCGGCATGTATTCGCCAAGGCCGCGGAACATGTTGCGGTCCGGTTGCATGCCCTCGTTGTTCTCGCGGACGATAACGAGATCGACGCCGTCATGCAGCGCCTGTACGCCCGCCAGGGATCGCGCCGGTCGAATGTTGGCAAACATATCAAAGTGTCGTCTGATGATCGGATGAGGGTTTACGGCGTCGGGATCGCCTCGCGGGTAGACGGCGTGTCCCAACGGTCCTAGCACCCAGCCGTCGAGCTCGGATAATCGCTCCAAGGTGCCGGCGGGCAATGTCCGCCCCGATTGGCGGTAGGCCGCCGCACCGATGGGCAGATCGACGAATTCTAGCTGTAACCCGGGGGTTGTTGCGGCAGCGGCCGCTAACGCCGCGATGGCCTGGGGGACGATTTCCAAACCGATGTCATCGCCGAGGAGAACGCCAATCTTATAGCTTCCCATTAACTTCTCCCTAGCTGCCTGGAACGTTGGTCTGTGCCATCGGCCTCTACTAGGACCGGAATAAATAACGGATCTTTTTACGTACGCCACGCCCGAGTTTTTGCTTTATCTCAAACCAGACACGGAGCAACCAGTTTCGCGAAAACCACGCGAAGGCGGTGGAAGTGCTGACCCACTGATGATCGAATTCAAACTCCGCTCTAAATTTTTTAATCTGGAGCGTCCGGCCAAACTTTCTTTTGAAGATCGCCTTGACGCTTACGGCGTTGCGAGACTCGGAAAAAACCGTGATGGTTTCAACCGGCAGGAGCTCGCGCACATGGGCGATCTTTTGCGCCAAACCTGCCTCGTTCACGGCGCTTAGCTCGATGATGTTGGCCAGCAGATCCGGATCTCGCACCGCCGGCAGCAAAATCGTTCGCCGCAAGCGGATCTCCGCACCGCCGTCGTCGTCGTAGCCCGCGAGCACCAGGAAGGTCTTGTGCTTGGAGGTGTGCATGGATTTTTGCCACCAATCGGACGCCTTATCCAAACAGGTGCGGGAAGCCTGGGACAGGTTCTCGGAGTCCAAGCAGCCGTAGGGCATCGCAACAATTACAATGGATGGAATAGCGGTTCTCCTTGGGCCTACTCGTGGCGCAGCCGACTTCAGGGCTGGTAAATCATGACATCCACGGGCAGGCCTCCCACCGCGAGGTCGGGACACGCGCTGAAAGCCACGAGCAAATCCATCTCGGAGCGCAAATCCATGTAGTTGCCTGTTTTGGGACGAACCTGGGTATGTTCCATTTTGCCAGTAACGCCGTCGATTTTCATATGTTGATTTATATTCATGGGGCTGGGAATGTCCTCGGGTATGATGCCGTACGGCGCCAAGACTTTGGATAGATTCTCATAGCAGCCGTGATCCGGGATTTCGTTGATTTGCCTTGGATAGTATTCCCCAAGGCGGCCTTCCTTCCGGGCGAGTTGAAAGCGGTGGCCGCTGCACATCCCCTTTTGCAAATCATGGGTGCCCTCCTTAAAACCGTCGGCCAAGATCGTCATCATATGCTGGTTGTTCCGTCCCATGAGTTTGTCCCCAGTGGTGGGAAAGAGCTTCATGTTGTAGACCTTGGTGCGCGCCTGATCGAAACGTTCATGGAGGTTCTGTCGCCTGAAGCAAACAAAATCTACGGTTGTGGTGGCGGTGATGCGGATGACCTGGTCTTGCTTCATCTCGCCGACCCAGCCGGTATTATAAGGCACATGGGACTCGCTTATCTTTTTCATTAAACTTGTCCTTTCCTCACTTAGAGCGCAGGGGGATTCCTTGATGGGGTTGAGCGAATCCGCACCCGGCAATGTCACATGGAAACCATAGGGTTGCCACAGCCTGTCATCGAGTTGTTGCCCGGCGTCTGCTTGAGCCCGCGTTAGGTATCGTTTTGTCGTTTCTACTCCCGCACGAGGATATTCTAGTAAGAATTTACTAGGCGAAATCGCGGCACCTGTCAAGCAAGGCAGGAGTGATGGAAAAGCTTCAGATTATCCTCCCAAGTATTGTGAAAATGAGGATAAATCAAGGGCTTATATAGAGCTACGCGGTTCTCCCAGAAAACTTTTTTGGGCCGCTGTAAACCATCGCCGCCATCCGCCGTCCAAGGTTGCAGTGGCGTCAAGTAAGAAAAATCAAATTTTGGAGGATTTAAAAATGAAAAAGGCAGTGATGTTTGCAGTAGGCATGATGATCGTCGGGGCCGCGGCGTCGGGGAGTGCTCAGGAGGGTGGATATTATGACCGTCTCGGCGATCGCATTGATGAACGGCTTGACAAGCGCGGCGACCGGATCAATGACCGTCTCGATGCCAGGGGTGATCGGATCAATGATCATCTTGACGCCAAAGGAGATCGGATCAATGATCGCCTCGACGCCAAAGGCGACCGCATTAATGATCGTTACGATGCATTGGCTGAGAAGGCAGCGGCGGCAGGCAAAACCAAGTTGGCCGCGCGTTTAGATCGCAAGGGCGATCGGATAGAAAAGCACCTCGACAAAAAGGGTGACCGTATCGAGGCGCGATTGGACAAGCGCGGCGACCGCATCGAGAAGCGCCTCGACCGCAAGGGCGACCGTATCGAGCACCGGTTTGACAAGCGTGGCGACCGCATTAACCATCGCCTCGATCACAAGGGAAAAGTTCATCATCGAAGGCATCGTGGATAGTTAATCCTTGACGCCAAGTCGAGCTAAGCCCCGGTGGCTTTTCCCAGGTCATCGGGGCTTTAGGTCATGTGCCTTTTTCCACTGGGCAGGATGGAACCTCGCCGCAATTCTGATCGTAGCAGATCTTGGACGCTGTGCTCGATGTCTTGCAAGTAGAGTTGGAACTACGGGCGGCGATGCATTTCCAACTCAAAACCACCTCTCACGCTGACCCAGAACCGGTTCAGACCTAAATGCCGATGCGTAATCGACGAGCCGCGGGACCCAAAACAGGAAGCAGAAACAGAATGATCGCGATAACCATAAAGAACGCGGCAATGGGTCTGGTGAAAAATATCATAATCGAACCGTCGGATAGGATGAGGCTTTGCCTTAGCGCCTCCTCCGTGATGTCCCCCAGCACCAAGGCGACGACCAAGGGGGCCAGCGGGTATTCTAATTTCTTGAATATGTAACCGATCACGCCAAAAACCAGAACCAAAAAAATGTCAAAGCTGTTGTTGTTTACGGCGTAGGCGCCGATCATGCTCAGAAGCACGATGATGGGCGTCAAAATCGACGCGGGGACCCGCATGATTGACGCAAACAGGGGAACGAGGCAAAGACAGAGCACCACTCCCATGACGTTACCGACATACATGCTGGCGATCAGAGCCCAAACGAAGTCTTTCTGTTCGGTAAATAGCGCCGGACCCGGTAGCAGGCCCCAGATATATAGGCCGCCTAGAATCACGGCGGCGGTGGGAGATCCGGGGATACCCAGAGTAATCATGGGCAGGAGTGAGCCAATGCCGGCCGCCTGTGCCGCGGTCTGGGCGGCCATGACTCCTTCCGGGGCTCCCTGTCCAAAGCGTTGCGGGTTTCGTGAAAATTTTTTCGCCAAGCCGTAGCTGAGAAACGACGCAGGCGTGGCTCCCGTGCCCGGCATGATGCCGATCCAAAAACCCAAGAGAGTTCCTGTGACAACGCTGGCGCCATTTTTCGCCATCGTGCGCAAGACCACGACGAGATCCTTTAGACCGACTTTTCCCTGGATGCCTTTGATCTCCAAGCTCTCCTCAGCAGATTGCAGGATCTCGCCAATGCCAAAAAGGCCGATGGAGACGGTGATGAAACTAAAACCGCTGAGCAAGGTGATCGAATCGAAGTTCAGTCGCGGGCGACCGGTGACGATGTCCATTCCCACCGTGGCCAGCATAAATCCTATGGCTGTGGCAGCGAGGGATTTTGCCGCCGAGCCGCCGCCAAGTCCCGTCAAGGTGCTGAAGGCCACAAAAAGGACCGCAAAATTTTCCGGTGGGCCAAAGCGCAATGCAAATTCGGCTAGCGGAGGCGCAAAGAAAGTAAATAAAAGTACCGCGATTAGAGCGGCAAAAAAACCTGGTACGAAGGCCGACGCGAGGGCCAGCCCGGCGTTGCCCGCTTTTGCCATCGGATAGCCGTCGAACATGGTGGCCACCGACCAGGGCTCGCCCGGGATGTTGAACAAAATGGACGTGATGGCGCCGCCAAATAGCGCCCCCCAGTAAATGCACGATAAAAATACGATGGCGGAAGACGGCGGCATGACAAACGTTAGCGGGAGTAAAATCGCCACTCCACTGGTGCCGCCGAGACCCGGAAGCACACCGATTACGGTTCCGAGAAACACGCCCATCCCGGCGATGAATAAATTGTACGGGCTTAGTGCCAGCCCGAAACCGTAGATGAGATTGGCAAACGACTCCATGGTGGCGCCGGAAATTATTTCCTAGAAGGGGAGGTAAGGTTCAAGCATTCCTTTCGGTAGCGGAATCAAGAACCATTTCTCGAAAATCAAATAAATAGCGGCGGGGAAGAGGATGCTAATCGAGCCGGTAAGAGCCCAGTGTTTTTTCCCCGTCCACCAGATGTAGAGGGACAAATAAAGAAAAGTCGTAAGGTAAAAGCCGATTGCCGCAATGAAGGGAACAACCAGCGCAATGGGCACGAGCACTGTCAGCAATTGGCCCAATCGTCGACGCGGTAAAAACGGCTTTGGCTCGTGCTGCTCGCGACGAAGGATCGATTTAATAAGGATGGTTAAACTCGAAAGGCCCAATAGCACCGAGAGCCAGAACGGAAAAAAACCTCCTTTTGGACCGATGTCACCCCATCCGATATCGAGCCGAATCGCCTCGCGGGCGACCACCGCGGCGAGAATCAGCAGAACAATCGCGCAGGTAGTCTCAGCACGCTGCATGTTTCCACCTGCATTCGGCTGCCCGAGGTGCCGGGGCAGCCGAATGCTTGACCGACCTAAAGGGTGCAGAAACTACTTCTTGGCCCATCCGGCTTTATTCATGACGGCGACATGGACGCTGTTATATGCGGCCACCCATTTGCCGAATTGTTCGCCGCTCATGTATTTGGCATCGAGAACGTTTGTATCAAGAAAATCTTGAAACTCTTTGAGCTCAAATACCTTCTTCAAGAGCCCGGCATAATAGACTCGGGCATCCTTTGACATATTGGGCGGGCCAAAGATGCCGCGCATCATTTGATAGGAAATGTCGTAGCCCAGTTCCTTTGCCGTGGGCAGATCCTTGAACTGTTTCGAGTCGGTATGGCGGCTGTCCGCGAAGGTAGCCAAGGGTCTCAGTTTGTCCGGATAATGGGGCAGGCCTTCGCTGGGATTATTGACCGTCGCTTCGATATGTTTTCCTACGAGGTTTGCCGCCACGGTGCCGCCCCCCTTGTAGGGAATATATTTGAACGGCTTGAGCCCGGCCTTCTGCTCAAAAAAAGTGAAGATCAGTTCATCTTCTTGCTTTGATCCTGTGCCGCCGACGGTTAACGGCCGTTGCTTCGCTTCCTTGACGACATCCGCAACGCTTTTCCAAGGGCTCTCCTGATTCACCCAAAGAAAAAAGTTATCGAGCGCCAAAAGGGAAAGCGGAGTAAAATTTCTGTAATTGAACGGCAGTTTTTGCGCGATGGGAGTCATCACAAAGCTCGACAGGGTAATCATGATCGTGTGATTGTCTCCCTTTTTTCCATGAACATAGTTCATGGCAACCGCGCCCGCCCCGCCATCCTTATTGATGGGCACCAAGGTCACCTTGGCGAGTTTATGCTTGTCCACGAGTCCGGAAATGAGACGAGCGTACTGATCAGCGCCGCCCCCCTGTCCCGCCATGATGATGAACTCGACGGGCTTGTTGGGCTCCCAGGCGAACGCCCACTGAACAGGAAATAATGCCAGAGAAGTCATTACCAGTGCGAGTGCGGAATAAAACAAGTAAAACCTTTGTGATTTCATCGGTCACCCCCTTTGCGAAACTATTTTAGCAGCCAATAATGCACATATTTGACTCCATCGTATGCAAGTGTTTTGAACCGGTGCAACTCTCCGCGAAATTCTCCTCTGATCCTATTCAAGCAATGTGCGGAGGTTATTGCAACCGCGGGACGTAAGTTGGCGTTAAGCAAATTTGACAAGATCGGCTCTTTTTTCTAATAATAGACTCCAAACATGTATAAATCCAGGAAGCGCAGGGGAGTAAAACATGCTAAAACCGATAGGATTGATCAACGGTCACTACGAATGCCGCTCCTTTGATGAAACGTTGCCGATCTTCACCGATCTGCTCGCCTTGGAGGTCGTCGAGCGCAAAGAAAAAGAAGCCGTGCTCAAGCACCCCAACACGGAGTGGCGCTTGATTGTGCATGAGGGCGGCCCGGATGCGCCCAACAAGCCACACACCAACCACTACGGCTTCCGTGTTGCCAACAATAGAGAAATTCCCGCAGCCTATCAGTACCTGGAAGATCATAAGGCGCAATATAAATTAAAAAGCATAACAAAACCCCATGAGTCGCATTTCGCCTACTCGGTATATTTCAAGGAGCCGGGAGGCAACGATTTGGAGATCGAATATTATAATCCCCAGGCCGCTAAGCATGGGCGCAGTATCGCCGCCCCGCACTGGAGCGAGCCCTTGACCGAGGAGCAGTTTCCCGGTCGGGGCTATGTTCCCCAAGCTATGACCCATGGCACGCTCAATTGCGATGACAAGCCGACCAACGATCGCTTCTTGGAGGAGGTTCTAGGGCTGAAAATCGTCGGGGGCGGGAGAATGTCCACCTATATTCGCCATCCCGACACCCCCTGGTATATCGTCGTATTGCCGACGACGCACCGCGATTACCTTTCCGCCGCCAATCGCTTTACGGTAAAAGTCGCCTCCGCCGAAGAGGTAGGAGACGCGCACAAAGAGTTCTCCATAAAGGGCAAACAGCTCGGTATCCATGAGCTTTGGGATTTGGCGGAGAGCGACGGCAAGGCCCATTTCATTTTTAGCGATGTCAGCAAGAACTGGTGGGAAGTGACGTCTTAGGACTCTCTGTTTCGGCTTCGGCCAAAATCGAAAACGAATGACAGCAGCGCAAAGGCCAAGGGCTTTGCGCCGTATTGCGCCGATTTTTATCTACGCGGGATCCCATGGGTATGACGACTGTGAAGACCGATGTCATTGACGCTGACGCGCATGTCGTCGAAACCGAACGGGTTTGGGATTACCTCGAACGTTCCGAGGAAAAATACCGCCCAAGGCTCATGACGTCGCCCGAGAATCCCGCCAGGCAAATATGGGTTTTAGACGGCGAGAATCTCGGCCATAAATTCCCTTCGCCAAACGAAATGCAATCCCAAGAGCATTTTAAACGATTCGGCCGGGAAGTGGGGACCTCGGTTGCAGCCCGCGAGCTTGCCGATGTGAGTGAGCGGCTGCGGCACATGGATGCATTGGGGATCGATGTCCAGATCCTCTACAACTCCCTGTGGATAACTCCTCTCACGGGCCGTCGCGACGCCGAGATCGCTCTGTGCTGGAGTTGGAACCGCTGGATGGCGGACATGTGGAAGGCAGGAGAGGGCAGGGTGCGTTGGACCTGTGTGGTGCCGGCGCTGACGCCTAAGGAGACTATTTCGCAGATCCGGTTTGCCAAAGACCATGGAGCAGTGGGTGTCTGTATGCGCCCTTTCGAAAGGGATCGGATGATGACGGATCCGTTCTATTACCCGATCTACGACGAGGCCGAGCGCCTGGGCCTTCCCATCACGGTCCATCTGGCCAATGGAAGCCCCGAGTTGCTCCGCATGATGACCAACGAAGCGGGCGGGGGGTTTTCCACATTTCGGATTCCTACTGTCACCGCATGTTACATGCTCATCATGAGCGAGATCCCGAGAGTCTTTCCCAGACTTCGGTGGGGATTTATCGAGGTGTCGAGCCAATGGGTTCCTTGGATCGTTCACGAGACCCTGCGGCGCTCTTTGGGGAGCAAGCATCCCGTTGCGGACAATCCCTTTAAGCAATTCAAGATATATGTCTCTACTCAATGCGACGACGATTTCCCTTACATCCTATCCAAAGCAGGGGAGGATAACTTTGTCATCGGCACCGACTATGGTCACGGCGACACTTCCAGCGAACTCAACGCCATCGCGCGCTTCTGCGCCCTGCCGGGCATCAGCGGCGAAGTAAAGCGGAAGATCCTTTCCGATAACCCAAAAACATTCTACGCAATTTAGCCGAAGAAAACGGGTTAAAAGAACAATATTGCCAAAGGTGCCACCGCTGTTGCATTCCATTGAAGCCGACGGGTATCGCTGGCCCGGCCGATGATGCGAAAGCCGTAAAGTGCAGGGGCATTACTTATTAAAATGAGGGATGACCTTTGTCGCGAAGGCCTCGACGGTTTCGTGATAGACCTTGCGCGCAGGGGTCAGCATCAGGTGTCCGACTCCTGCTGCCTTCAGCTCTTCGATTCTCGCGATGCACTCCTTTGGGGCGCCGGCAATGGAAAAACGACGGATAAGATAATTGTTTACCAGATCGGGATCGACGCGGTCTTCCATGGGCTTCATGACATCGAAGCCGGCCATAAATTTCTTGACCCCTTCGAGCTCATCGGGCGGGACGGTTTCGCAGGTGAAGCGAAAGTTATGATGCGCCCGGTTGGCAATCCGATTGCGCACGATGCGCCGCGCCTCGCCGCCGTCATCGCGCACGCAGAGCATCCCTGCGGCTACGAGAGCGATGTCGTTTTCCTGGCGACCGGTCTCGCTGGCCCCGCTGCGGATTTTCTGTCGCGCCCACTCTAGAACTTTTAGATCGAAACCGGTGCCGAGGATAACGCCGTCGGCGGAGCGGCCCGCGAGCTGCAGCCCCTTGGGCCCCTCCGCAGAAACGTAGATGGGAGTGGGGCGTAAATTAAAACCGATACCAATGTCTCCTTTGGGAAATTTAACCTTGTCGCCGTTTACCAGTTGGCGAATCAGGCGGACCCCTTCTTCAAATTCCGTGAGAGGCGTCGCTTTGCGCCCCTGGGAGTAAACCGGTCCGTCGCCTGTGCCGAGACCGAGGATGGCGCGTCCTTTGGAGATTTCGTTTAGCGACGCCGCGGCGCCGGCAAGCACTGTCGGGTGGCGAAAGACCATATTGGTCACGGCGACGCCGAGGGTGACGCGTTTGGTGAGCATGGCGCAGCTTGCAAGGGTTTGGAAAGAGTCGATGGAGCTTAGATGGCTTTCGCCGATGAAGATGCCGTCGTAGCCGAGCTCTTCGGCGCGCCGGGCCCGGTGATGGATCTCGTCGATGTTTTTTACACCGCCATGAACGCTGTGCAGGCTGAATTTCATAACGTTCTAGGTCTCCATTTAATTTGGCAATGGCAAATACAAGGGGACAGTCCCCTTTCTTAGCCCGAAACACAGGGTTCGGAGTAATGATAATTAGAGAAATCTTTACTCCGTGTCCTCTGCGCCTCCGCGGTGCAACCTTCGAATCCTTCCACGGAACAAACGCCCGACATGTTAGCCACAGGAAAACCAATAGAACCAAAAAATAGAAAGCAGCCGTTCCCAGGAAAGATCAATTAGGGCCGGCTAAACGCCACCAAACCGCAGCCTGTGGCCCAAGGAATGACAGGTTCGTAAGCGAGCAATTCCGCTTTCCAAGCCGGGACGGCGCCTGCCAGCGCGATCCAGGTTCTAATTTCATGGCCGCCGGAGCCGGCCTCGGCGTTGATCTCTTCGTGAGCGTATGCCTTCAATCGCTTCTTGTCGCCGCTGATCAAGGTGTCAAGAAATTGTTTGTCAAAGGAGGCGTTTATTTTCCCGTGCTTGGCTTCTCCCGGCCAGTGGGAGAGTCCGCCCGTGGCGATGATGGCGACGCGCTTTTGGCTTTGCTCCAATTTGTCTCCCAAGCATCCTCCCAGGGCGAAGCAGCGCTTGGGGGTGGGCATCGGAGGGGTGAGGGTGTTGATGATCACGGGCACCACAGGAATGGCCATCTGGGGATTGAGAAAATGGAGCGGCAACATGGTGGCGTGATCGAATAGAAGCTCGTCTGAGAATGTCGGGTCGAACCCGCCGGCGAAACAGGCGCCGAGCAGCTCCGCGCTCAACTGCGGATCACCGGGCACGCGGGCTTTGGGAATCCTCAGCCACTCCTCCACCGGGCCATTGTAATAGTCGGCGCGTCCGATACAAAAGGTCGGCATCTGGTTGAGAAAGAAATTGGTCCAGTGCTCCACCGTGAGCGCCACCAGCACATCGGGCCGTGAAGCGGCGAGGTTGCGGCCGAGTTCGCGATAACCGCCGAGAAATTTCTCCGCTTGATCCTTGGGGGCGGCTTCCGTCCAGGCGGTCATGCCGGGAGCATGGCTGACGGCGCAGGCAAAAACGATTGGCATAGGTCACTCCAATCCGGCCAGGGCTTTTATGTAATCCTCATTGGAAACTTTATGAAGCAAGGTGAACGGTCGAAGGAGAAGGGAATGGACGCCGAAGATATACAAAGAGCGCACGTCCATGTTGACAATCGCCGACGCTTCCGGCTTCGTAAGCTCGTAGCCTTTGACAAACTCCTGCGGGCTTTGCCGGTAGCGATCGCGCTGCGCCTGGTCGCGATTGACGTGGTAAATCAGTTTCTGAAGCTGATAAAGACTCATTTTTAGCTCTCTAATTTTTGCCGCAGCCAAGGGATGACAGTCTCGAAGACCAATGGAATATTTCCCATATGCCCGCCGGGAAAAAGACGGATGGTTTTTGGATTGCCGCGCTCCAGTAAAAGATAAAAATCTTCCAGCGGCACCTGTTTGTCTTCCTTGCCATTGACGATGAGCAGCGGCGCGGAGGGTTTGTCGAGCCATCCCTGGGTCAGGAGAGAGAGGGCGGGCATGACCTGGTTCAATTCCTCCATTGTTTTTTTACCGAAGAGATTGGCGCGCGCTTCGATCAGATCGAACAGATAGGAGTCCGCGTTTTTCGACTGCTCTTGCCATTCGGGTTGGAAGAATTTATGAATGCCGCCGCCCCAGTTGACCGCGGCGCGCAGGCGTTGGGGCGCGACGTGGGCGAGCTTGGTCGCCCAGTAGCCACCAAAGCTGGCGCCGACAACGGCGATACGGTGGCTGTCGACTTCCGGACGTTTCATGAGATAATCAAGGGCCGCCATGTGCACTTGGTGGGCGTCCGGTCCTGCCAACATGGGGCACTCCCCGGTTCCCGGGCTATCCAGCACAAGGCATCCCCAGCCCTCTTTGACGAATCGTTCGGCGAATGTGTGGCGCTCTTCCTTCCAGTTGTCGATGCCGCCCCAGTGCAGGATCAACGGCGCCGGAGTCGTTTGCGGCAAGCGGAGATGGCCGACGATCGGTTTATCCTGGAAAGGAATCGTTACTTTTTCCAAAGGAATATCAAAATATTTCGACGCCGCGAGATGCATTTCTCGCGCTTTGAGATAGGCGTGGTGTTTTCCGGGCGTGCTAGGGAAGGGGTGACGCGCGATTCCGTAATAGCCGAAGGATTTGAGGTAAGCTTCTTTGGCGGCCCGGCGATTGTTCTCGGCTTCCGCTTTGCGGGCCCGCTCTTCCCACCTGGCGCCAAGCTCATTCCAAGCCGCCGCCCAGTTTTCTCCCGCGAAATCGTCCAGCTTCGCCAATATCGCTTCCGATTCCGACTTGTCGGCATGAATAAAAGGGGCGCGATGGCCGATGCGGCCGCGAATGTCGTCTTTAATCTCGTCAACGGTACGTCGCTTTTCCATAAATATCTCTGAGGCTTTGCTGAAAGTGTCACTGGTTTATCAAAATTTAATCAATAATGATAGATCTCTCGACGCTCTTAAGGGTGGGCCGGCAACTTCAAAAAGCCGCAGCGATGCGGTCCGCCAATGCGTTCAAATCGGGGGTTGACCTTTGTTTCGCCCCATGTCATGCAAATAGAATCTCACACGGAGTTCTTTACATTCCTTTCGGTAAAGAGTTTTGAACTTAAATTCACGGAGTGAAAGATGGCGACGATTATAGACGGCAAGGCTGTGGCCAAGGGAGTACAAAAACAGATCAAAGAAGAAGTGGAAGGATTGGAGCGACGCTGGGGAATGGCGCCCGGACTGGGCGTGGTCTTGGTGGGCGATGATCCGGCGTCCCATATTTATGTGAGGAACAAAGAAAAGGCGTGCAAGGAAGTCGGCATCAAATCCTACGAGCATCTCTTACCCTCAACCATCTCCGAGAAAGATCTGCTGTCGGTGGTTCATCACCTCAACAAGAACAAAGAGGTTCACGGAATTTTGGTGCAGCTTCCTTTGCCCGCTCATATTCGTTCAAACATAATTCTGGAGGCCATCTCGCCGTTTAAAGACGTCGATGGGTTTCATCCCGTGAGCCAGGGTATGATGCTGCTGGGCGGCGACGGCTTTCGGCCCTGTACCCCTATGGGCATTATGAAATTGTTGGAGTCCGCCGGTTGCGAACTCAAAGGTAAACACGCAGTCGTGGTCGGACGCAGCAATATCGTTGGCAAGCCCGTTGCTCTCATGTTGCTGGAAAAGCACGCTACGGTGACCCTCTGCCATTCCCGCACCGCAAGCTTGCGCGACGAGGTCGGGCGAGCGGATATCCTCGTGGTCGCCATCGGCAAGGCGGCCCTGGTTCGTGGAGATTGGGTCAAGTCCGGTTGCGTCGTCATTGACGTGGGAGTCAATCGGCTGCCCAGCGGAAAATTGTGCGGCGATGTCGAATTCGAAGGCGCCAAGGAACGCGCCTCGATGATCACGCCGGTTCCCGGGGGCGTGGGACCCATGACGATCTGCATGTTGCTCTATAATACCCTCAAGGCCGCCAAGGATTCTTTGCAGCGCGAGCGCTAACCACAAAGCGCGATTGAATTCGAGGCTGTCGTGGCGCAGGAAATAAAAAGGACTCCGCTCTTCAATGCGCACCGGCGCGCCGGCGCGAAGATGGTGGAGTTCGCCGGTTGGGAGATGCCGGTTCAATACAGCGGCGTGATCGAAGAGCACTTAAACGTACGCAGTCGCGCGGGGCTATTTGATGTCAGCCACATGGGGGAAATCGAGATTCACGGGCCCGACGCGTTGCCATTTTGCCAGCGCATCTCGGCCAACGATGTGAGCCGCCTCAAGGTGTTTCAGGCACAGTACAATCTGTTGTTGAACGATGGGGGCGGGGTGGTGGACGATGTTATCGTGTATCGATTGGAACCCGGCCGCTTTTTGATTTGTGTTAACGCCGCCAACAGCGATAAGGATTATCACTGGATCGAGGAGCATCGCAGCGGGCAGGTGACCGTTGAAAATATGAGCGCGCGCTATGCGCAGTTGGCGCTCCAGGGGCCGTCAGCGGAAAAAATACTCCAACCATTGACATCGCTCAACATCGGTGAGATCAAATCGTTTTGTTTTGGGTTTGGGGACATCGTTTCGGTTCGATGCCTGGTGGCGCGGACGGGATATACGGGGGAGGAGGGATTCGAGCTTTATTGCTACGCCGAGAATGCGGAAAAGCTTTGGCGCGGCCTGATGGAAGCGGGAGCGCCGCAGGGGCTGATGGCCGCAGGCCTGGGAGCGCGTGATACATTGCGGTTGGAGATGAGTTATCCGCTCTATGGACACGAGCTGGACAGCACGACGACGCCGTTGGAAGCGGGTTTGGAGTGGGTGACTAAGTTTTCCAAAGAATTTTTTATAGGTCGCGAGGCCCTGCTGCGGCAAAAAACCGAGGGCATCCCGCGCAAGCTGGTGGGCTTGGAGCTATTGGAGCCGGGAATCGCCCGAAGCGAATATCTCTTGTTCAAGAATGAAAAAGCCATCGGACGGGTCACCAGCGGCACCAAGTCTCCCACGCTCGGGCGGTCCATTGCGTTGGCCTACGTGTCCAGCGAGGAAGCTTGCCTGGATAATACCGTGGACGTCGCGATCCGCAGTCGACGCATTCGCGCCAAGATTGTTTCGCTGCCGTTTTACCGCCGCAAGTAAAGTTGCCATACAAAGTGGAAGGAGGTCAGCATCAATGGAGTTTCCTGAAGGATTAAAATATTCCAAGGAACATGAGTGGGTACTAGTGGAGGGCAATACGGCCACTATCGGAATCACGGAATTCGCCCAGGAAGAGCTTGGCGATGTCGTTTACGTCGAGTTGCCCGAGGTCGGGGAAAAAATCGTCAAAGATGATCCGTTCGGAGCTGTGGAGTCCGTAAAAGCCGTTTCCGACGTCTACGCGCCTGTCAGCGGGGCGGTGCTCGAAGTCAACGACCTATTGCCGGATAATCCGGAAACTATCAACGATGATCCTTACGGCGACGGTTGGATGATCCGTGTGGAGATGTCGGATGAGGAAGACCTCAAGGATCTGATGACCGCCGAGGAGTACGCTGAGTACGTGGAACAGCAGAAGGAAGACGAGGACGAAGAGGAGGACGAAGAAGAAACCGAGGAGGAGGAGGAACAGGATAAGTAAGCGCGAAGCATGAGGTACACGCCGCACACCGCTTTCGACAGGGAACGAATGCTCCGTACCATCGGTCTTGAGACCGTCGAGCAGCTCTACCAGCATATTCCGCAAACGCTTCGCGAGGACGCGAAGATCAATCTCCCGGCCGGCTTGACTGAAATGGAGGTACGCAGAAAGCTGTCCGCCATTGCAGCGAAGAACGCCAACGCCTCGGAGTGGAGTTTTTTTCTCGGCGGCGGCAGTTATTATCATGCCCTTCCAGCCGCGGTGGATGCCGTCATATCGCGTTCCGAATTCGCCACGTCATATACTCCTTACCAGCCCGAAGTCAGCCAGGGTACCCTGCAAGCGCTGTTTGAATTTCAGACCTTAATTTGCCAGCTGAGCGGAATGGAAGTTGCCAACGCCGGAGTTTACGACGGCGCTTCGGCGGCAGCCGAGGCGGTGCTCATGGCGCGCCGCATGCAACCGACGAGCCGGCGTCGGGTGCTGGTGTCGCGTGCGCTCCACCCGCAATATCGGGCCGTGATTTCAACCTATTTGAAAAATCTCCTCGATGTTCGCGTCGAGGAATTGTCCTTCGACAAAAGGGGCGTGACCGATATCGACGACCTCGCACAAAAATTAAACGAGGAATCGATGTGCGTCATTGTGGGGTATCCCAACTTCTTCGGCGTTATCGAGGATCTCTCTGAAGTTCAGCCGCTTTGTGCCAAGGCGGGAGCGCGTCTCATCACAGTGACTACGGAAGCGCTGGCGTTGGGCCTGCTCAAGCCGCCAGGCGAGTGGGGAGTCGATATCGCAGTAGGCGAGGGTCAGAGCCTGGGCGTGCCGATGAGCCTCGGAGGACCGGGCTTCGGTTTTTTCACCTGCCAGAAACGGTTCGTGCGCAATATTCCCGGGCGGCTCGTGGGCGAGACCGTGGATAGCGAAGGGCGACGAGGCTTCGTCTTAACTCTCGCCACCCGGGAGCAACATATCCGGCGTGAAAAAGCGACATCGAATATTTGCACCAGCCAGACACTGTGCACACTGGCAGCCACCGTTTATATGGCGCTAATGGGAAAAACGGGGCTGCGCCGCGTTGCGCAAACCAACGGGGTACGGGCCCACGAAGCAGCACAGCGCCTTATCAAAGAGGCCAAACTGGAACCGCGCTTCAGCGGTTTTTTCTTCAACGAGTTCGTTCTACAGGCTAACGACCTGCCAGCTCTGTTGCAAAAGTGCGCCGCCGGAAGGATCGTGCCGGGAGTGGACTTGGGACGATTTTATCCGGAGCTTCGCGATTGCCTGCTCGTCTGCGTTACGGAGATGAATGAGAGGGAGGAGATAGACCGTCTTGTCAGCACCCTTGTCGGATAGCCAGGGCTCGCGCGCGGTTGCGCCGAGCCTTCTGTTTGAAAGTGGATCGCCAGGGCGCAACGGGTTTTATTGGCCCGCCGAAGAACTCCAGGCCGGCGAACCCCTTCCCGCGCGCTTGCTGCGCGATGATATCGCGGGATATCCGGAATTGGGCGAGCTGGAAGTCCTGCGCCATTTTACTCGTCTTTCCCAGCGCAACTTTGGCATTGAAAGCCAGTTCTATCCTCTGGGCTCTTGTACCATGAAATACAATCCCAAGATCAATGAAGTCGTGGCGCGCTATCCCGGCTTTGCCCTCATTCATCCTATGAATACCGCCGATCGACTGCAAGGCGCTTTGTCGCTGCTTTATGAGCTTGAGCGAATGCTGGCTGAGATCAGCGGTATGGAAGTAGTCACCTTGCAACCGTCGGCCGGCGCCCAGGGCGAATTGACGGGGTTGATGTTGATCCGAGCATTTTTGACTGAGCGGGGCAGTCCGCGCCAGAAAATTATCGTCCCCGATACCGCTCACGGTACCAATCCGGCTAGCTCCACCCTGTGCGGTTACGACGTCATCCAGGTTTCCTCCAATGCCCAAGGCGTAATCGACGCTCGGGCCGTGGAAAAAGTAATGGACGAAAGTATTGCCGCCTTGATGATCACCAATCCCAACACGTTGGGTCTTTTTGAGACTAACATCGAAGCCATTGCGCAACTCGTCCACGCCAAGGGCGGGCTAGTCTATCTCGACGGCGCCAATCTGAATGCGCTTATGGGAGTGGCGAAGCCGGGGCGCATGGGAGTGGACGTGCTCCATATGAACCTGCACAAAACCTTCTCCACGCCCCACGGCGGCGGTGGCCCGGGTGCGGGGCCGGTGGCGGTAAAGAAAATATTGCAGGACTATCTGCCGGTGCCGCGCATTGTCAAAACCGGAGAGGCTTTTGAGTTGCTCGAAGACTGCCCAAAATCAGTCGGCCGGGTGCGATCCTTTTTTGGTAATTTCGGAGTGCTGGTGCGCGCCTACACCTATATCATTTCTTTAGGCGCGGACGGACTGGAAGAGGCCAGCCGCATGGCTCTGCTCAATGCGAATTACATTCGCAAAAAGTTGGAAAAGAGCTACCAAATCGCCTTTAACACACCCTGCATGCATGAATGTATTTTTAGCGATCGTATGCAGCAAAAACATGGGGTCACTACCCTGGATATCGCCAAGCGACTTTTGGACTACGGGTTCCATTCACCCACTATTTATTTTCCTTTGGTCGTCTCCGGGGCCCTGATGATCGAGCCCACGGAAACCGAAACTCCGGAGACCTTGGATGATTTTATAAACGCCATGTTGTCCATCGCGCAGGAGGCGAAGGACAACCCCGAACTGCTGAAACGCGCGCCACACACGACCCCCGTAAGCCGTCTTGACGAGGCGCGGGCTGCGCGCAGACCGGTGGTGCGATGGGATCCGGCGCGGCCCAAGGAGGGGTCGTTATAATTCCGGCCGCGGCTCCGAGCTGAAGGGTGGCCCTGCGACGGATCAGCGGGTGATGCGGTAATCTAAGCGGTTGTCGCGGTACTCCATTGTCGCGGAGATCGCTAAGGGGTTTGGTTTGATCCACGGCGGAATGGGCGGGAAGGGGGCAGCCGCTTTGATGGCGCGCAGCGCTTCCTCATCGAGCACCGTCGATCCGGAGGAGCGCACCAATCTCAGCCCCTCCAATTGACCATTTCCCAGGATTGTGAACACCAAAGCCAGCTTACCTTGCAACCCGTAACGGAGCGCGGCTTGCGGATATTGCCATTCGGACTCGATGGAAAGTCGGATCTTGGTGACGTAGGTCATGTAAGTAGGATCGGTCGTATTGAGACTCACAGGAGCAGTCGTCGCGCTCTCTTGCGGGTCGGACGTGGACCAATGCAGCGGGGGCAGCAACTCCTTCAGCGTAGGCAACCGGCGCTCCGCAACCACGACCTCCTCTCGGATCTGAGGACGCGGCGCTACGGGTTCTCTCGCCTTTAGCTCTTTTTGCTCCGTTGTTTCATGCGGCGCGATGGGTTTTTCCCTGGGAACGGGCGAGTTTTCCTTGGCGATAATGGCGGGGATTTTTGTCGGGCGGGTAGGCGCCGGCTTGGCGACGACTGCGGGCTTGGGTTTCACCTCTTCTACTGGCGGCAGAAACGACACTGAAAGCGTTTCTGGTGGGACGATCTTGAGGGGTGTTTTAGGCCATGTCAGTAAAAATAAAAGGTGAATGGCGATGGAGACCGCTAAAAACCGGGGAAGAGATCCATTGAGTCGATTCACGAACACACTTTACTCCCTAGGACGCAACCGAGCAACCAGCCCATTGAAAAGGGGATAACGACTGGCGTAGTATTGAGTGTCGAGGAGGACAAATGTTCGGTTTCGGTTTGGGCGAATTACTGATCATTCTCGTGATCGTTCTGGTTCTATTTAGCCGGCGCCTGCCCGATTTGGGTGAAAGTTTGGGTAAGAGCATCCGCATGTTTCGCAAATCGGTGAAGCAATCCGACGAGATCGATGTTACGCCCAAGGACGACGCGGAAAAAAAACCGTAGCCGGAACTCCGCCTTTACGCGCTGCCTTCTGCGGACACGATTGCGCAGCTAAAATCTTTTATCCCCCTGGTCGGTTTTAAAAACACTATCGTAAACGGGACCGAGTCGCCAGGAGGGATTTCGAACCTTTTCAAAGACTTGAGTCTTTGTAGATTGGCAATATCCTGGATGGTCATGCCGCGGACGATCTTTGGCGAAATGGCGTTGCCGAGCCAAATGGTTTGCTGCTCAATCTCCTTGCCTTCTTGATTAAATACCTGTCCCGTAACACGAACCTCACGAATGATTACGGCATTGCGATTCAGGGCGATACCTGTGAGGACGAAAACTTCACGGTTCCCCTGAATGTTTTGATAGCTTGCGTGCAGAGATTGTAGCAGCACGCCATTTTTTAAATGGTTGTTTTTGAGTATCGCGTCGCCGAGCAGCGGAACCGTTTTTAGCCAGCCCTCTGATGCGCTTGGGTTCACTTGTTGAAAGGCTGTGAGGAGAGAGTAAAGGACAACGAGTAGCGCGAGGACGCTGAGAAACGGCAAAGTAGAAACCTGTTGCTCTCGATAGCTATTGAAAGGCACGATGTTGTTGCTGCTTTCTTGACGCGGCGCAATGGGCGGAAATATCAGATCGTCTTTTCGAGAAAGGGGAGCCGGGTCATCAGCTGCTATTTTCCGTCGAGAATCCCTGGCTTCTGAGATAGTAAACGGCTCATCGGCGGCTGGCGCTTCGCTACTCATCGACCATCGATCCGCAATGCGGCTGTCGCCGCCTTCAGGGAAAGACTCTGCCTTGGCAATGTCGCCGGCATCGTCCGGACCTGGGGTCGTGGTTCGTGGGGAAAAAGAGAAGCTCAGTTCCCGATCATCTTCCTTTGTATGGATGAATGCTCCGGCCCTTCGGCTATTTTCCGCAAGAGGCGCTATCGGTTCCTGCCAGTCGAGGTCAAAGGTATATTTGCAGCGCGAGCAACGGAAGACAGGGGCTGCTCCCTTGAGAATATTGTCGGCCACTTTATAGGTGGTCTTGCATTTTGGGCATTGAACCAGCATAAAATCTTTCTCTGATGAACAGCGCGAGAAGCAACTAAAAGCTAAGGAAATTAAACTGATTCTAGGCCAATTCGCCAAAAATTCAAGGTTTTGTCATCAAGCTGGCGGGGAGGCTGAATAAAATTGCGTCACTGACGTCTAAAAAACAGGGTTACTGTGGAGTTGAGCGACTGGGAGCTGGTACGAAAATGTCAAGCGGGGGAGATGAGTGCATTCGAGGAACTCGTCGCGCGGTACCAGCAAAAGGTTCGTATAGTGATCCTCGGGGTGTTACGCGATCGCGAGGACGCGGCGGAGGTGGCTCAAGAAACGTTTTTTCGGGCCTTCAGGAAGATCAAAAGCTTTCAGGGAGACTCGTCCTTCTACACATGGGTCTATCGTATCGCCGTTAATGTCGCAATTGATTGGCAGCGCCGGAAGAAAAGAAATCCCTTGGAGTTTCGCGACACCATGGACGCAATCCTAGAGGAGCGACACGAGGTGGCGAAAGATCCCTATGCGGACGTTCACGATAAAGAGCTGCGCGAGAGACTGGCTACCGCCATCGAAGAGTTGACACCAGAACACAAAGCGGTCATCGTATTGAGGACGATAGAGGGACTCTCTTACAAGGATATCGGCGGCATCCTGGGTTGTTCCGAAGGGACCGTCATGAGTCGACTCCACTACGCCAGAAAGAAATTACAGGATAAATTGAGAGCCTTCTTATGACAGATTGCGAACAAATTAGGGAGTCCCTGGGAACTTGGTTGGATGGAGAGCTGGGCCGCTTTGAAGCCGAAGCGGTGCGCTCACATGTGGAAAAATGTCCGCACTGCGGCGAAGAGAAAAGGCAATTGGAGCGCTTACAGGTCGCTCTTAGGAGCGTTTTGGAAGTGGAAGCGTCGCGCATGGCCTTTGCACCATTCTGGAACGGGGTGCAGTGCCGTATCGCGGCAAAAAGGAGTTGGTTTGAAGACCTCTCAGATTGGCTGAGCTCCGCTTTGACGCCGCCGAGATTGGCTTGGGCGGTCCCCGCCGTCATCGCCCTGGTACTCGGCGTTTGGTCTCTGGATTCTTTCTTTTATAGCGGGCGTTCCGGTGCGCAGAGAAATAATTTCGCCTCGGTAGATTCCATTGATACCTATGGACGGAATGTCGCTCTATTGCGCGAGGACGAGACAAAAACCACGGTCATCTGGTTATACCAGAATCAAGAAGGTGAAAATGAGTCTTCCGGCGATACTGATGAAAAGAGGCCTTCTTTTTAGCGTTTTCTGGTATCTTGCCGCGGGTTACTCCCTAGCGGCCGAAATCAGCACGCAATCCGTTCAAATCAAGATCGAGACCATTCTGGCAAGCGATCAGAGCGACGAGTTTGACAGTAGATTGGCACCATTGCAGCGACAGTTGAAAGTTATGAAATATCGTTCCTACAGGCTGCTTAAAGAAGAAAGCCAGACCGTACCCTGGCAGGGCAGCGCCGCTTTTGAAATTCCCGGAGGACGCTCGCTCGCGGTTACCCCTCAGGAGTTCCGCGACAAACGGCTAGCTTTAAAAGTGGGCTTGCAGCAAGGGGAAAAACCGCTGCTGGATACCACGATACGAATGAATAACGGGGGAAACTTTCTGTTGGGCGGCCCGCCTCACGAGGGTGGCGCGCTGGTAATCTCGATCTGGGCAACCGCTCAGTAAAGCGAAGCCCCACAGGCGGAGCCCGTGGCACCTAATCCCATTGCCCAGGGGGCGAAATCCTGAGCGAGGGCTCACGGTCCAAGGCCGTGGGCCGAGTCGAAGGGTCGCGCTAGGCTAGATAGAAAATTTAAGATTGCCTACCGCCATGCGGTCACGCCAACCCACCCATAGGTTCGTTGTCAAGTATTTGTCGCCGAAATCGGGAAACAGTGTCACGACGGTACCCTCCTTGAGGGTTCGGCCCACTTTGAGGGCCGCTACCATCGCCGCCCCGGACGACTGACCTACCAGGACTCCCTCCTCCTGGCTAAGACGATAAACCATTGCATAGGCGTCGTCGGTGGCTAGCGGAATCTTTCCGTCCAGCTGTTCCTCGTGATAGATTCCGGGAACGATGGAGCTTGCCATATGCTTCAAGCCTTCGAGCCCATGGAGCGGATCATCCGGTTCGACGGCAATGATTTTGATCCCCGGGTTCATTTCCTTCAGATAGCGCCCGGTTCCCATGATCGTTCCGCCGGTGCCGATCCCGGCAACTAAATGAGTGACGGCCTGCCGGGTTTGGCGGTAAATCTCGGGCCCTGTCGTTTCATAGTGGGCCTGTGCATTCATGGGGTTGAAATACTGGTCGGGCTTGAAATAGTTTTCAGGGGCTTCGGCAAGTATTTTACGGCAAAGTTGGATAGCGCCGTCGGAGCCTTCCAGCGGATCGCTGTAAGTGACTTTGGCGCCGTAGGCGTGGATGATGGCTTTGCGCTCGACGCTGACATTGGCGGGGATTACCAGCTCGACTGGATAACCGAGGACTCTGCCGATCATGGCGAGGGCGATTCCTGTATTGCCGGATGTCGAATCCAGAATGGTTTTGCCCGGCTGCAACTTGCCCGTACGAATGCCTTCTTGCACCATTTTTAGTGCAGGGCGATCTTTTACCGAGCCGCCGGGGTTGAATCCTTCCAACTTGGCAAATATACGGACCCGGGGTGGCAGTCCCAGCGGTATATTCTGGAGTTCCAATAGCGGCGTGTTGCCGATCAAATCGAGAATCGATTCTACTTTGCTCGACTCGGTCGAAGTGGACGGCACCAGCCGTAAATTGGGCGTCGATAATGACAAGGTCGATATCCCTTCTAGCGTCAACGACCGCCGGCAATGGCCGGCACGATGGAGATATTGTCGCCTTCTTTTAGTGTTGTTTCCAAATTTTGCAGAAAGCGAATATCATCCCCGTTGACGTAGACATTGACGAAGCGTCGAATCTTACCGGTCTCGTCGCAGATTCTGTCCTTGATGCCGGGATAGTTTTTTTCCAGATCCTCCACCAGCGCTCGAACATTGGGGCCTTGTGCACTAACCTCATCAGAGCCTTGCGTAAATTTACGCAGAGGGGTAGGCACACGTACTCGCACGGCCATAGAGAACCTCCTATAAATCTTATCCTATTCCGACCATTTTTTATAAACCTTCAACCGTTCCGTTGCAAGGTGAGTCACGGAGGCGACCGGCCGCAACTCTCAGCCGGCGGCTTTGATCGCCGCGGGTTGCGTCAACTGTCGATGGAGTTCGTCGAATTGTTCCAGGGTGGCGCTGATGGTGAGCGGCTTCTCCACGCTACGGGCTACGGCCTCGAGAGTTTTGTAGCCATTGCCGGTGATGCTGATGACGATGGATTCGTCTCGTGGAATCCGTCCTTGCTGTATTAATTTCTTGGCCACCGCGACTTCAGTGCCGCCGGCGGGCTCGGTAAAAATACCCTCGGTTCGAGCCAGCAGTTTAATGGCATCGAGAATCTCCTCGTCGGTCGCGCTCTCGCCCCATCCCCCCGACTGGCGCACGGCCTGGATCACGTAATAGCCGTCGGCGGGATTACCGATGGCAATTGAGCTGGCGATGGTATTGGGTTTTACCGGGCTGATGAGATCACTGCCTTTCTTGAGAGCCTGGATGATCGGCGCGCAGCCTGTGGCCTGCGCCGAATAAATTTTGCAACCGGTATCTTCCACCAGGCCGATTTTGACAAGCTCGTGAAACGCCTTGGCGAGCTTCGGAAGAATCGTGCCGCCGGCGGATGCGACAACGATGTGGCGCGGCAGCCTCCAACCGAGCTGCTCCACGACCTCGAAACCATGTGTTTTGGCGCCCTCGGAGTAGTAAGGACGCAAATTGACGTTGACGAAAGCCCAGCCGTACTTATCGCCGATTTCACTGCACAGCCGGTTGACATCGTCGTAATTTCCCTTGATGGCGACCGTTTGCGGCCCGTAAATCGCCGACCCGATAATTTTGCCCTGTTCCAGGCCCTCGGGAATAAAGACGTAACAATTCAATCCGGCTGTGGCCGCGTGGGCGGCCACAGCGTTGGCGAGATTGCCGGTGGAAGCGCAGGAGATGGTATCGAAGCCAAACTCGATCGCCTTGGAAATTGCCACAGACACCACGCGATCCTTGTAGGAAAAAGTCGGGTGATTGACCGAGTCGTCCTTGAGGTAAAGTTCTTTTACCCCAAGGGCCTCCGCCAAGCGATGGGCTCGCACCAGGGGTGTAAAACCCGAATACAATCCGACCCGCGGCTCGCCGTCGATGGGCAACAGCTCGCGATAGCGCCATAAGTTTCGCTCGCGGTCGGCAATCTTCTCCCGGGTCATCGCCTTTGCGATGCCCTCATAATCGTAGACGATCTCCAGCGGTCCGAAACAGGTTTCGCAAACATGGAGCGGCTTTTTGGGGTAGTCCTGCCCACACTCTCGACATTGTAATCCTATGACAAAATTCATGAATCTTCCTTTCTGCGAATCCTATCGAACGGCGGGCGCAATGATTTTCTGACGTTCCCGCGGCGCGCCGCAGGCGGCGCAAGCGGGGTCTCGCTTGATGTCCACCACGTGAAACTTCATTGATTTTGCGTCGAACGTAAGCAGGCGGTCGGTGAGTAACCCATCTGCGAATCCAGTTAAGAATTTGATGGCTTCGGTTGCCTGAATCGACCCGATGGTGCCCGCCACCGATCCGAGAATACCGGCTTGCTGGCAACTCAAGATCTCCTCGGGAGGCGGTGCTTCTTTAAAAACGCAGCGATAGCACGCGCTCTTTCGCGGCATCACGGTCATGGTCTGGCCCTGCAGACGCACGATTCCGGCGTGGGAAAACGGTATCCCCAGTTTGATGGCCGTATCGTTGACGAGAAACTTGGTGGCAAAATTATCGCTGCCATCGAGCACGAAATCGTAGCCGGCAAGAATTTCCGCGGCATTGTCGCTTTCCAAACGCGCGGCACGAACGCTCACTTCCACGTCGGGATTCAAGCGCCCCAGTGTTTCCTTCGCCGATTCGACTTTCGGGCGCCCGATATCGGAGGTCGAATGCAGGATCTGGCGCTGTAAGTTCGACAATTCCACATGATCTGAATCGACTAATCCCAGTTTGCCGACTCCCGCCGCCGCTAAATAAAACGCCGCCGGTGAACCGAGGCCTCCCGCGCCGACGATGAGCACGGCAGCTTGACGCAAGCGGATTTGTCCCTTGCCGCCGAGGTCGGGCACCATAATTTGCCGGCTGTAACGTTCAATTTGCTCGGTGGTCAAGCGCGCACTCATGGGTCTAGTCACTTTCGGCCAAAAAAAAACCCCTTCTGCAAGATAAGAAGAGGTTCACATGACCTCACCTTATCTTTCCCCCTTTCAGGGGGTTGGAATTAGCACCAGATTTCCTTTTGGGGAACCGGTTGCTGTGGCTTCGAAGGGCCGCTCCCTCCACCACTCTGGATAAGGTGTCCAGAAACTATGTAAAGGGCAAGCTATCGCAGACTTCGAAGCGAGTCAAGAACCGTTCATTTCCGCCCGTAGGTAAGAAACGATCGTAACCCATCAGGTTTTAGCGCGAAGCGTAGCTGCAAAAACGTTCCGAAGTAAGCAGGCCAAGGCGACCGGGAGTCGGGGCCTGAAGAGCGCGGGCTTTCGGTAAACTGTCGATGCCAAGCTACCAACGAACTCCGTAGCAACGTGAAATTCTGCTTCGGGAGTGGTATTTATTCGTTGCGATCCTGAAGATTTGCTAGTCCAAGGAAGTAGGATCGGAATATGATATGGAGCAAACGATGCAGCCGTATTCACAAGCCATAGGGCGATTTGTCAGCGAGTTGAAGCTGGCACAGGTGCCGCAGGAAGTCAGGGAAAAAGCCAAGCTGGTTTTTCTTGACAGCATGGGAATCGCGTTAGCCTCCTCAACCATGGACTTTGGCCGAATGGTTTTGAACGTAGCGCGGCAGCTAGGGGGCGCTGCGGAAAGCTGCGTGATCGGCAGCTCCATCAAAGTGGCGGCAGCCAACGCCGTGCTGGCCAATGGAACGCTGGCTCATGGTTTGGACTACGACGATACCTTGGAGGAGGCTATAGTCCATACCGGTTGCTGCGCCGCCACTACGGCTCTGGCGGTTGGCGAAGCCGTGGGCAGTAGCGGTCTTGCGGTTTTGGAGGCCGCCATCGCGGGAACTGAGGTCATGTGTAAGGTTGGCCTAGTGGCCCCGGGAAAGTTTCACGCACGAGGTTTTCATCCCACGGCTCTCTGTTCTACCTTTGGCGCCGCTGCCGCTGCCGGTAAACTCTACGGCCTACAAGGGACTGAGTGGAGTGATGCTTTTGGACTGTGCGGCAGTCAAAGCTCAGGTATCATCGAATATCTGGCGGACGGCAGCTGGACCAAGCGGCTGCATCCGGGCTGGTCGGCCCATGGCGGAGTAGTCGCGACCCTGCTGGCGCGGGAGGGATTTCGTGGACCGGTTAAAGTCTTTGAAGGCCAGCATGGTTTTTTTCGCTCCTTCGGCGGACCCAGCGACTACCAATACGAAAAACTTTTGGAGTTGGGAAGAAATTGGGAGATCCCTCGGCTGGCATTTAAATCGTATCCCTGCGGCTCCATTTCCCATCCCTATATGGACTGCGCCTTGAAGTTGAAGCAGAAGTATTCTCCGCATCCTGCGAATATTATTGAAGTCGTTTGTCGTACCGCAGAAGGACCGGTGCACCGGCTCTGGGAGCCGCTCGCCGATAAACGCCGCCCGGCGACTTCTTACGGCGCCAAATTCAGTTTACCCTACAGTATTGCCGTCATGCTCGTCCGCGGCCGGGCGGGACTGGAAGAGTTCACGGAAGAGGCGATCCGGGACACTGAAGTTCTCAAGCTGGCGAGCAAGGTTCGCTATGAGCTCGACTCGACCATCGATTACCCGCGCCATTTTTCCGGCCATGTTAAAATAAGGCTCGCTGATGGCGCGACCCTCGAAGAAAACCAGCCTTACCCTCGGGGCGGATTCGAGGATCCCTTGCCGCCTACCGAGATCGAAGACAAATTTCGCGCCAACGCAGCGCTGGCGCTGTCCGAAGACAAAATTGAGAGGCTCATAACGGCCGTCGGAGCTTTGGAGCAGCTCCCGACCCTTGGGTCACTAACCAATCTGTTGGGCAAGTGAGGGCCGGGTTGAAGATCTCGCAAATTGAAATTTTTCCCCTGCGCATTCCGCTTCTGGCCTCGTTTCGCAATTCGCGCCAGGCGCGAGACTTTCAAGAGAGCATCGTGTTGCGCATGGCAACGGACGAAGGTCTTTCGGGTGTCGGCAATATCGACCCCGACCCCGGGTATTCCGAACAAAGCTTCGCCGAGACACTGGCGGCGATAAAAAAGCTCGCACAAAGCATCAAGGGCTTCGACCCCTGTAATGTAGTCGCCATTCTGGAACATATGGATCGAACGGTACCTGGCCATTTTGAAGCCAAGGCAGCCTTGGAAATGGCTCTGTTTGATATCAAAGGGAAGGCGTTGGCGGTGCCGGTTCATTCGTTACTAGGAGGCAAGGTGCAAGATGTGCTGCGGCTAAACGGGTGGATTGGACTACTGCCGCCGGATGAGGCGGCCCGGGAAGCTGTGGAGTGGCTCGGTCGGGGATTTGGTTCGGCGAAAATCAAAGTCGGCTCGGGAGTAGACCAAGATCGTGACAGGGTCAAAGCGGTGCGCGACGCCGTGGGAAATAAAATGAGTCTCCGAGTCGACGCCAACGAGGCTTACGGCGTCGATGAAGCGATCAAGTTGGGAAAGGCCTTACAACCTTTTGACCTCGCGCTTTTCGAGCAGCCAGTGTCGCGCCGGGATTTACGGGGAATGGCTCGGGTGAGAAGAAAAATAGCGATTCCCATCATGGCGGATGAAGCGATCCTCGGGCCTGAAACGCTTTTTGCGGTGATAAAAACTGAGGCCGCAGACATGGTGAAGCTCAAGGTCATGAAACAGGGAGGCATTCATCGCACGACGCTGATGGCCGGCATGGCCGCTGCCGCCGGGCTCCAGTGCGTCATCGGGCATGGTTTTGGCCTGGCCATCAATACGCTGGCCGAGATTCATGTGGCCGCTAGCTGCCCGAACATAATGAGCGGCTGTGAATTCGTCGGTCCGTTAAAGATCAAAAAGGATGTGGTTGAACAACCACTCGGTATGGACAGGGGGAATGTCCGGGTTCCCGACGGCATGGGATTAGGCGTAGAACTAGACGAAGAGAAGCTGAGGGACTGCAAAATGGCTTGCTAAGTAGTTCACGAGTATGTTGAGATTTTGCGTTCCGCAAAGCTCAAGGGGCGCGACCTTCTAATCAATGAACTCCTTGGCTGTTATAAGACTGTCTCTCTGAGTCAAGCCGATGGCTACTCCCGAAGAGCAAGCGCGAGAATACATCGATGAGCTATTAGATGGCGGCGGTTGGACGTTGCAAGATAAAAACGCCGCGAATTTAGCCGTGGCCCCCGGCGTAGCGCTCCGCGAGTTGTCTTTTAAAACCGGCGAGCCCGACTACACACTTTTTGTCGAAGGCAAGGCCATCGGCACGGTGGAGGCCAAGCCCGAAGGCCACTCCCTGATCGGCGTCGAGGAGCAGTCGGAAAAATACGTCAAAGGCGTGCCCTTCGGTATCCCCGCCTGGCGCTCGCCTCTGCCCTTTAGCTACGAGACCACCGGGACAGAAACCCGCTTCACCAACCGCCTCGACCCCACACCGCGAAGCCGCAGCGTCTTTGCCTTTCACGAGCCCGAGACCTTGCTCCGTTGGGCGCGGGCCGAAAAGCAGCTAAGTCAACGGCTCCGCGAGCTGCCGCGGCTCATCACCGACAAACTCTGGAAGGCGCAGATCGAGGCGATCGCCAACCTGGAAAAATCCTTCGCCGCCAATAAGCCCCGGGCGCTCATCCAGATGGCCACCGGCTCGGGCAAAACCTTCACGGCGGTGAATTTCACCTATCGCCTGATCAAGCACGCCGGGGCGCGCCGCGTCCTCTTTCTCGTCGATCGCGGCAACCTGGGCGAGCAGACGTTTAAAGAGTTTCAGCAGTTCGTCTCGCCGGTGAACAATTATAAATTCACCGAAGAGTTCATCGTCCAGCATCTGACCCGAAACGTCCTCGACGACTCCTCCCGCGTGGTCATCGCCACGGTGCAGCGCCTCTACTCCATGCTCAAGGGCGAGGCCGAGCCGCCGCCGGATCTGGACGACCTCGGCATCGACGCCGCCGAGTCGTTATATAAAGAACCCCTGCCCGTGGAGTACAACCCTAGCCTCCCCATCGAGACCTTCGATTTCATCATCACGGATGAATGCCACCGCTCTATCTACAATCTCTGGCGCCAGGTGCTGGAATATTTCGACGGCTATCTGATCGGCCTTACCGCGACGCCGTCGAAGCAGACCTTCGGCTTTTTCAACCAGAACCTCGTGATGGAATACAACCACGAGAAGGCCGTCGCCGACGGCGTCAACGTCAACTACGACGTTTATCGTATCGACACCGAGATCACCTCCAGAGGCTCCAGGATCGACGCCGGGTTCTACGTCGACAAGCGCGACCGCCAGACGCGCAAAAAGCGCTGGGAGCTGCTCGACGACGAGTTCGCCTACGGATCGTCACAGCTCGACCGCGAGGTGGTGGCCGATGATCAGATCCGTACCGTGATTGAGACCTTTCGCGACAAGCTGTTTACCGAGATCTTTCCGGGACGGACCGATGTCCCGAAGTCGCTGATCTTCGCCAAGGACGACAGCCACGCCGATGATATCGTGCGCATCTGCCGCGAGGTGTTCGACAAGGGAAACGACTTCTGCCAGAAGATCACCTACAAGACCACCGGCGCGGACCCGAGGACGCTGATCCAGAGATTCAGAAACAGCTACAACCCGCGCATCGCCGTCACCGTCGACATGATCGCCACCGGCACCGACGTAAAACCTCTGGAAGTCGTCTTCTTCATGCGCTCGGTCAAATCCCGCGGCTTTTTCGAGCAGATGAAGGGCAGGGGAGTGCGCGTGATCACCGAGACCGAGATGGAGCAGGTGAACCCCGGCGTCAAACGCAAAAGCCGCTTCGTCATCGTCGATGCCGTGGGCGTCTGCGAGCGCGACATGACCGACTCCCGCCCGCTGGAGAAAAAGCGCAACGTCACCCTTGACAAATTGCTCGACGCCATCGCCCTGGGAAACCGCGAGCCCGAAGCGCTGGAAAGTCTCGCCGGCAGGCTCGTTCGCCTGGAGAGGCGTTTTGACAGCGCCCTCGCCGCCGAAGTCCGAAGCGCCGCCAAGGGGCAGACGCTTTCTGCGATAGCACATATGATTCTTTCCTCGACCAATCCTGATAATGTCGAAGCAAAGGCCAAAGAAGGCAAAGATCCATACTTTCAACCGACTGAGAAAGAGTTGGAGTCCGCCCAAGCCAGGCTCATGCAGGAAGCCGTCGCGCCGCTGGCGAACAATCCGGAGCTTCGGCAGCTCTTGATCAAGATCCATCAGTCGAGCGAGCAGGTGATCGACGTCATCTCCCGCGACCGGGTGCTATTCGCCGGGGCATCGCAGCAGACGACGCAAAACGCCGAGGAGACAACCAGGTCGTTTCGCGACTATATCGAAAAGCACAAGGCCGAAATCACCGCGCTCCAGCTTCTCTACAGTCGCCCTTATCGGCACCGACTTACCGAGCCCATGCTGAAGGAGCTGGAGAAGAAGCTGCGCGAGGAGCACGCCGCCTGGACCGAAGACCGCCTCTGGGACGCCTTCGCCGCCGTCGCGCCGAAGAAGGTGAAAGGCCGCTCCCAGGCGGGGCGCTTCGCCGATCTCGTCGCGCTGGTCCGCTTCGCCCTAGAGCGCGAGCAAATCCTTCAGCCCTTTGCTCAAACGGTCAATCAGCGCTTCATCGAGTGGATCGAACGGAACATATCCAAGGACATTATTTTCACGCCCGAACAGCGCGCCTGGCTCGAGCTCATCCGCGATCACATCGCCACCAGCCTCAGCATCGAAACGGATGACTTCAACTACGCCCCCTTTAGCCAGCGCGGCGGGCTGGGCAAAGCCCATCAGCTCTTCGGCAACGATTTGCCAACGCTGCTGGATGAACTGAACGAGGTATTAGCGGCGTGAGTCTGCTGGTTCACACACAAAGAGCTAACGGTTGGGAGCGCGTTAAAGTCGGAAAAGCTCTTCGGTTAGTTAATGGCCGCGCTTTCAAGCCAACTGAATGGAAAGCTGGCGGGCTTCCCATAATTCGCATTCAAAACCTGAACAATTCAGACGCACCGTTCAACTACTACGACGGTGAACTTCCGGAAAAGTTCCTCGTGAGCGATGGAGACCTGTTATTTGCTTGGTCAGGTACGCCTGGTACTTCCTTCGGTGCTCATATTTGGCGTGGCGGAAAGGCGTGGTTGAACCAGCATATTTTTAAAGTGCTTTTCGATGAGACGGAATTCGATAAACGCTTTCTTCAGCTTGCAATTAACGAAAACCTGGACGAATACATTCGAGCGGCTCATGGAGCGGCAGGATTAGCGCACATAACAAAAGGCCGTTTCGAAGAGTCGGAACTTCCGAAACCAGGTTTGCAAGAACAGCGTGCGATGGTGGCGGAGGTCGAGAAGCAATTCACGCGGCTGGAGGCGGGAGTCGCGGGCTTGCGGCGCGTTGAGGCCAACCTCAAACGTTACCGCGCCGCCGTCCTCAAAGCCGCCTGCGAAGGCAAGCTGGTTCCAACGGAAGCTGAGCTTGCTAGACAAGAAGGCAGAAGTTTTGAATCTGGCGCCCAACTCCTCGATCGCATCCTCACCGAACGGCGTCAGAAATGGAGCGGAAAAGGGAAATACAAGGAGCCGGCGAAACCGGATACTACAAATCTGCCGGAATTGCCGACGGGGTGGACGTGGGCACGCCTAGATGCTGTAGCCTCACTGAAAGGTGGGATTACGGTCGACAAAAACCGGAAATTATCTAATGCGCGAAGCGTTCCTTATCTGCGCGTAGCCAACGTACAGCGAGGGTACCTTGATCTTAGCGAAATAAAGGAAATTGAAGCACTGGAGGACGATATTGCTGAGCTTCGGTTGTTATCAGGAGACATTTTGTTCACCGAGGGAGGTGACAGAGATAAACTAGGGCGTGGGTGGATTTGGCAAGGGCAAATCTCCGACTGCATTCACCAGAATCATGTTTTTCGTGCAAGGCTTTACTCGGAGGGGATCGAACCAAAGTTTGTTTCCTGGTGGGGCAATTCATTTGGCCAAACCCATTTCCTGCGCGAGGGTAAGCAGACCACTAACCTCGCGTCAATCAATTTGTCGAAACTCAGTCAGTTTCCGATTCCTTTTCCGCCGACTCCTGAACAACAACGTATAGTCGCCGATGTGGAGCGCCGCTTGAGCGTGGTGGAGGAACTGGAAGCCGTCGTGAACGCCAACCTCCAGCGCGCCACCCGCCTCCGCCAAGCCATCCTTTATCACGCATTTACTGGGCAACTGACGTCTCAAGTCTCACTGGTGACAGGTGTTCCGAGCCAAACGTCTATAGGAGTCCGATAAAGTATACACTACTAAGGGTTTTCAAAGATTTTAAAAGACGAAGGAGGCGCGCATGACTGACAGCACACTTGCGGAATTAGAGTCGATCAAGAAACTTCTGCTTTTGCTACTCATCAAATTGGGAACAACATCCGAGGAGATCGGCGCCGCTCTCGGTATGCATCCGGGCAGTGTCAGAAAACTCATCTCCGGGAGGAAGATTAAGAAGCTTGATTTCGTGCATAAAGAGTGAAAGGAGCTCTGTACCCATGGCGAGAAATCTAGAAGATGAACAGATCGAACTTATAAAGACCTCTCTCATAGTCCAGCTGGGACTGGCTGGACTACCGCAGCAGAGTATCCGTGCTATCGTTGGTTGTGACATGAACCGTGTCAATGCGGTAATGAAGCATCTGTCCATGAAGAATCGAAACCGGTCACGACGGGCCCGAAAAGATAGGCCATCACAAACCGAATAGTCACATTTCTTAGACAATGCCTTCTTCGCGGCTTAACCAAAGTCTGCTCCGAAAAATTGCTGGTAAGATAAGGAAACCGCTGCAATACGTTCGCGAGCAGATAAGCAGGCGCGCTTCGCGCCTTAGCGTTACCTCTGAGGCCGCTCAAGTCTTGTGGGCGAAGGAATTGGGCATCGGCACTGCTACCACGCTCCGAAATCTAGCGCCCCACATCCAAGAGCAGGTGCGGCACGCGTTGCCGTCCGTATTTGTCAGATCACCCAGTTCCAACGCGCGAGCCAAAAACACGAAGGGGTCTTCCCGTGGCCCCACAGATCCGGTCCGCCTCGCGGTGGACTACCTGCTTGAAGATGCTGAACTCAAGAGCCGATGCGAGGATTTGCTCCGCAAAAAGCTGCATCTTGACCGAGTACTAAGGGAAGCTACTACCGTGCTGGAAAATCGAATTAAGCAACGAGCGGGTATCCGTGAGCGGTTGAATCCTGAACCTTTGGTAAACAGGGCCCTCAATCCCGATCCAAACAAAGCAGCGCTGGTAGTCAGTAACGAGCCATCAGAACAAGCGGGGATACACAGTATTTGCCGAGGCATAGTCTTGGCTTTCAGGCATAAGGCCCATCATGAACTAGATGATAAAGTTACGCAAAAAGACGCGCTGAAGTTCTGTGCATTTGTGGACGTGCTCCTTCGCATTCTGGCCGGTGCGAAGACAGCTCCGTAGAACAACGCGCCCGGAAGTTGCAAGACAGGAACGATGATGAGTAATTACAAATAGGAAAAAGGGTCGGGAGTCTTTAAGCTAAAAGGATTTGGGTTTTGGCCAAGCGATCCAAGTCACCGCGGCTTATAACCGCCCATCCGATCTAGGAGATTTCTATGATTAAGGAACACGAACGTGTCGTTTTGAAAAAGGCTCTCCCTGAACAAAGATTGAAACCCGGCGACGTCGTACCGTAGTGCATGTTTACAAGAAAGGTAAGGCGTTTGAGGTGGAGTTTCTAACGCTCCACGGCGAAACGGTAGCTATTGCGACCCTGAATGACTCGCAAGTCCGGCCAGTTCTGAAAAAAGAAATCACGCACGCGAGGCTGATGCAGGCGTAGACAGCCCCACCGGCTATGATAAAACTTATGATGAAAATCCGATATCACACAAGGACCGACACTTTAAGCATCGTCCTTAATAACAATACGCCGGTACATGAGAGCGATGAAGACAAGCCGGGCATCATTCTAGATTACGATAAGGAAGGCAATCTAATCTCGTTTGAAATCCTTGATGCCTCGAAACGGGAAACGGACATGAGCAAAGTGGACTTTCAGCTATCCGAGTAATTCCAATTGGAGTTCTATGGAATGTATTCACTGCAAGGGTCAGATGAAACATGGGACGGCTCCCTTTAGTCTGGACCGGAATGGGTATCATGTCTCTTGGGATGCTGTTCCCGCATGGGTGTGCACCCAGTGTGGTGAACCGTATTTTGAAGCGCGGGAAGTCGGCCTAATTCAGAACGCCTCACGCGAGCTTGACCGAGAAAGCGCAGCACTTGTTTCCGGTGCTTCGTCAGCGTTGAAACCTTAGCGACCCAGCTTAAAAAAGGGGGCGGGTGTCTTTAAGCTAATATGTTTAGGCCGTGTGACGGGAGCGAGGTCTACCATAACAGTCATTAATTACATTCTTGGGATGCGATACTCGATGATTTAGTGAGGGAAATGGGGTGAGAGACACTGCTGTCCAAATAATCTGAGTTCCTCAGGTTCCTGATCTCGAAATCAACCATTTAGCAAATGGAGACAGGATGAGTTTTTCACTTGACTCATAACTTGACTTATACTTGACTTACCGCTAACCTCGGCTCGTGGCCTACCAACCTAATTTCACCATTACACCGCAATTATTAGGGCTTATCGAAAAGATTGCTGCGCTAAGGGAGAAGGTTCTCTCGGCGACGGTTCAGGTCGCCTGGATTCCCGCGCTGCAAAAAGACACCCGGGTTCGTAACACCCACAGTTCTACCGCCATAGAAGGCAATCCATTGACCCTGGAGCAGGTGCGAGCGATTGAGGAAGGAAAGTCGCTGACGGCTGCGACCGAACGCGCGCAGAGAGAGGTGCTGAATTATCTTGCCGGGCTCAGATTTATCGAGAAGCGCGCAAGGAAAAAGCTCATATCCCATGATGACGTGCTCAAGCTTCACGCGATCATAGGCAAAGAGGTGCTGGAACAAGGAAAGGCCGGACGCTATCGCGAGATCCCGGTTAAGGTCGGACGTTACATTCCCCCGCCGCCGGAACAGGTTTCCGGTCTTGTGTCCGAACTGCTGGATTGGTGGCACTGTAAAGCCGGTGAGTGGTCTCCGGTCGTCGCCTCCGCGCTCATACACTACCGCTTCGAGGAAATTCATCCGTTCGCCGATGGCAATGGCCGCGCCGGTCGAACATTGGCTCTCTGGGAGCTTTACCGGCGGGGGTTTGACACCCATCACATCTTTTCCGTTGACGAATATTACTGGCAAAACCGGCCTCGCTACTATGAGGCTTTGGAGGTCGTGAGACAACAGGGCGGAGATCTAACGTCATGGCTGGTGTATGCCGCAGAGGGACTGCGGGTCACGCTTGAAAAGGTGTGGACGCGCGTGCAGCGGTTTATGGCGGAGAGCGGTTCCAAGAAAATCGTCTTGCGACCGAAACAGGAAAAACTTCTCAATATGCTTCGAGACCACACCAATTTAACTCCGCGGCAGATTTGGGAAGGTCTCGACGTCTCGCGACAAGGAGCCATGGATCTCTTAAAGCCTCTTATAAAAGCGGGGTTGATTCGGCGCGTGGGCACAAAAAAGGCGGGGCGGTACATCCTGGCATGAAGCGTGAGCATCAAGGGGAGTTCCCGTTAAAGAGCCCCAATTGCTTTGCCTGGAAAAGGGGTCGGGAGTCTTTAAACTAGTATATTTCGACAATCCTGATTAAGATGCCGGGATCGAGAGTGCGGTGATGAGGGATCGATTGATAAGCTGTTTGCTTTCCCCAATTGCGCTGTTTTTTCTCTTTTCCGCCGGAGAACTCCAGGCTCAGGCAAAGCGAACTTCGTCGGAGATGGACAATGTTAGCGTGTATCCTTCAATCGCTGTCGTGGTCAACAAGGCAGTTGTCGTTCGATTACCCAAAAAGGCAACGAAAATTGCTGTAACACAGCCTGAAATCGCCACAGTCGAGGTCGTCTCGCCGGATACGGTGCTGATTCATGGAAAGGCTGTCGGAGCGACTTCCCTTGTGGTCTGGTTCGGAGAACCATGATTGGCAACGAGGGGGGATAAAATGGTCCGGATCATGATGCTTTTGTTGATTGTTCTTCCGGTGCTCTCGGGCTGCGCCGTGCAGCAAGCGGAGCCGACACAGAAGCCGGAGGCCAGCCGAGCCGAGGATCAACAAGAAGAGGAAAAGCCAACCTCATTTCCCACGTTTACCTATCGCCCCGGCGGGGGCTTGAAGATAGAGGGCCGATGAGCGGCGGAGACGATTCATGCGTTTGGGTCTTGATTCTTGCATGACTAGCCGGATTCGTCGACCGAAAGCGAAAGAAAATACCAGCTCTTAGCGCAGAGGAGTATCCGCGATGCCGATAATCGATTCCCAGGTCC
>Ga0187893_10000997_pt1 | contig 70722 bp, 85 predicted proteins | sample MA1701074metaG_FD_139574 | JGI IMG/M metagenome (GOLD analysis project Ga0187893, IMG submission 139574) | White microbial mat communities from a basaltic lava cave in the Kipuka Kanohina Cave System on the Island of Hawaii, USA - MA170107-4 metaG ...
CCCGGGCCACCCCTCGACCTTACGCAACCCTTGACATGGGGGGCCTCGAAGGGCCCCCCAAGCCCCCCTTACGCTCGGGGTGGCCCGGGGAACCCGGGCCACCCCTCGACCTTACGCAACCCTCGACATGGGGGGCCTCGAAAGGCCCCCCAACCCCCCCTTATGCTCGGGGTGCCCCGGGTCCCCCGGGGCACCTCTCGATCTTCACGCAACATTCAGTCTTCATCGGAGAAGGCGTCCTGCATCCGATGCGCGAGGTGGCGGTGGCCCTTGAAGTAGTAGGCCAGCATGGCCGTGGCCGCCAGCAGGTTCCCGGTGAAAATCTCCCAGCCCGCCACCTCGTCGAGCACCGACTTGGCCAGGATGATCACGGCGCCGAAGAAGCCTACCTCGAAGGCGGTGAACAGGATGACGAGGGGAAAGATAAATACGGGCTGACGCTCGGCAGCGGCAATCAACACGGCGCCCACCACCCCGAACAGCACAAAGGCGAACCCATGGACAACCGAGTAGTGCAGCACGGCCGGTAGGCGCGGGGGTTGCTGCAGGAGTGCGCTGCCGAGTAACTCCGGCGTGCGGAGGGGGTCGCCCTGAATCCAGTCGAGGACCAGAAACCAGAGCGCGACGACGACGGCTCCGATGAGGCCCGCGATGACTCCCTCGCGCAGCACCGTCCCCGCCGAGCCCACCAGGGTGCTGGGCAGCCCGGGATGCTCTCGAACGAGATACCAGATCATCGCCGCCGAGGCGAGCAGGTTGCCGATGAGAATGGCCCACCACACGAGGGCCCCGAGCATCGACTGACCCAGCGCGCCCACCACGCCGAGGATGAAGACCTCGAAGCAGGCGAAGAGAATGACGAATGCCACGAAGACCGCTGGCTCGCGCTCGCTGACGGACATCACGCTGGCCGCGATGACGCCGAAGGCGACGAAGGCCAGGCCGTGGATGATGGTGTAGCCGATGACGGGCCCCAGGGTGACCTGGAGCCCGAGGGGATCGTTCAGGCCGTAGAAGAGCGCGGTGCCGAGCAGGGCGGGAGTGAAGAGCGGCTTGCCGCGGACGAAATCGAAGACGAGGAACCACACGGCCACCACCGTGGCGCCGATGAGGCCGGTGACAATGCCTTCTCGGAGGACCGAGCGTCGTGGGCCTACCACCACGTGCCTTCTATATCATGGGCGACCCGAAAACCCCCATCCCCTCCGTTCCCTCGGACACCGTGCGTAGGCGTTCGAGCGGATCATGTGAGGCAAGTCTCCCAGCGCTAGGGGTTGCGGGCGACGCGGACGCCGTAGTCGGAATAACGGAAGGCGGGCGGGAGGGACGAGCGGTGGGCCACCGGACTCCAGGGATCGGCGTGTCGCCACGCCCCACCTCGGCTCACGCGCCGCGTCCCGGTGGCGGGGCCCCCTGGATTGCGGCAGGGTCCCCGCGCATAGGTACGCTCGTCGAACCAGTCGGCGCACCACTCGTGACAGACCCCTGAGAGGTCGGTCAGACCGAGCGCATTCGCGGGCGTCGTACCCGCCCGTGGTGGCCGGTCGAAGCCCTCAGGTGGCCGCTCGTCGCCCCACGGGAAGCGGCGTCCCTCCACGCCGCCCCGCGCCGCGTACTCCCATTCAGCCTCCGTAGGTAAACGGCCTTCAGACCAGGTCGCGAAGTGTACCGCTTCGTCCCACGAGAGGCCGACGACGGGCTGCCGGGGGTCCGAGTGATCGGGGTGGCCCCAGAAGCGCGGAGGGGAGGCCTGAGTGGCGGCCAGATACTCGGCGAAGTCGGCGTTGGTGGCGGGCGTCACCGAGATGAGGAACGCATCCACCCAGACGGCGTGCACGGGGCGTTCGCACGGATGGCCATTCTCCCAGCCCATCCGGAACTCGCCGCCCGGCACCCTCACGAACATCATCGCGCGCTCGTCTCCTGGACGGCCACTCTATAATGGCGGCTGACCGTTTGCAGGAGGGATCATCCATGCACATCGCGTCCCGTATGTCACGCCTCGGCACCGAGTCCGCCTTCGAAGTCCTCGCGCGCGCCCGCGCTCTGGAGCGGCAGGGGCGAACGATCATCCATCTCGAGATCGGCGAGCCCGACTTCGACACGCCCGAGCACATCAAGACGGCGGCCAAGCAAGCGCTCGATGCCGGGGCCACGCACTACGGCCCATCGGCCGGGCTGCCCGAGCTGCGCGAGGTCATCGCCAAGCACGTGGCCGAGACGCGTGGGGTGCCCGTGTCGCCCGAGGAAGTGGTCGTGACACCCGGGGCGAAGCCCATCATGTTCTTCACCATCCTGGCCCTGGTGGGCGAGGGGGATGAGGCCATCTATCCGAATCCTGGGTTCCCGATCTACGAGTCGGTGATCCGCTTCGTGGGCGGGGTGCCGGTGCCGATTCCGTTGCGCGAAGCGACCGGCTTTGGCTTCGACATGGCGGAGTTCGAGCGACGGCTCTCGGCGCGAACGCGGCTCATCATCATCAACTCTCCCGAGAATCCGACGGGAGGCGTGCTCGAAGGGAGCCAGATCGAGCGGATTGCTCACCTGGCCGCGGAACGCGGCATCCCCGTGCTGGCCGACGAGATCTACCGTCAATTCCTGTACGAGGGAGAGTTCCTGTCGATCATGTCACTGCCCGGCATGCGCGAGCACACTATCCTGCTCGATGGTTTCTCGAAGTCCTACGCGATGACGGGCTGGCGCCTGGGCTACGGTGTGATGCCGCCCGCGCTCGCCGAGCATGTCACGCGGCTCATGGTGAACTCCAACTCGTGCACGGCGTCCTTCGTCCAGTTGGCCGGTCTGGCCGCGCTGCAGGGGGACCAGGGCTCGGTGGCGCGCATGGTGGCCGAATTCAAGCGTCGCCGGGATCTGGTGGTCGACGGACTCAACACGCTGCCGGGTGTACGCTGCGCGCGGCCGCGAGGGGCCTTCTACGTCTTTCCGAACATCACGGGCACCGGCCGCCCGTCGGCGGAGGTGGCGGAGCGCCTGCTCACGGAGGCGGGTGTGGCCACGCTCTCGGGCACGGCCTTCGGCGAGTACGGCGAAGGGTACCTGCGGCTCTCCTACGCCAACTCGGAAGCCAACCTGCGCGAGGCCCTGACGCGGATGCGCCCCGTCTTGGCCGCCCTAGCCCGCTGACGGGCCACCCACCCGCTCGCGCGGGAGTCTCTCATCTCGCCGAGCGGGTGTCGCACCTGGCCCGCGCCGCGGCTGGTCCGCTGTGATCGTCGCTGACCTCGTGGCCGACGCGCTCGCGCGCGCGAAGGCACGGCTCCTGTTCACCGTGATGACCCACGGCCCCGACGGGCCCGCCATCGAGGCAGCAGGCCGGCGCGGCCTGCGCGTGGTTGCCGCGGCGAGCGGACGCGCGTCCTGCCTGATGGCGGCCGTGTTGGGATCGCTCCTCGACGCACCTGGCTGCACGGCCCTGGACGATGGCGAGGACGCGAGGGAAGCGCTCGGCCAAGCGATGCGGGATCGAGCGCCCTTGGTGCTCGTCAGCAGCCGCCCACTGGCGGGGGATATCCGGGGGATCGTCAAGGCGAGCGTCATCGTCGAGGCGGCCACCGCCGCTCACTGGAGCGCCCATGCCGCGCAGCTCGCCATGACCGATCCGCGCGGGCCCGTCCAGCTCGTGGTGAGCCCCGGGGTGGCGACGGAGCCAGCCATCCCCGTGGCCACGTCGGTTCGCCCGGCTTCTTCCGTGGTGCCAACCGCCGCCGCGCTCGATCTGGCCGCTGACATCCTCGGCGGTGCCGTCCGGCCCGTCCTGGTCGTGGGGCTGGGCTGCCGGTCGATCGAGATGGCGACCTGGATTCGGGCTCTCGCGGAGTCGTTGCCCGCGCCCGTGCTGGTCACCCGGAAGGGGAAGGGTGCCGTGCCCGACCCGCATCCCTTGCACCTCGGGCTCGTCGAGCGGGCAGCAGGGCGCCATCCCGTCCTTGCCCGCGCCGATCTGGTGGTGATGATCGGTGTCGACTCCATCGAGGTGCCGACTGAGGCCTGGCCGTCGCCCCTCGCCGTCCTTCAGCTCGCGAGCACGCCGTCGACCTCTCCGACCGGCGTGGAGGTAGTGGGTGATCTCTCCCTCGCTATCGCGGAGTTGGCCCCCCGGCTTCGCGGTCGTCAGCGTGCCGATTGGGACGTGGCCGAGATTGATCGACTCAAGCGTGTCACGGCGGTCGCATCATCGCGCGTTCTCGGGCCACACCGTCTCGCGAGTCACACCGTGGTCGGAGTCGTCCGCGAAGCCACGCCGCCGGGAACGGTCGCCGTGGTGGCGGCCGACGAGGACGAGCTCGCCCTGATCGCCGCATGGCAGACCGTGGCGCCGGGTCAACTGGTGGTGCCGACGCCGCCCGCTGTTCCGGGCTTCGCGGTTGCGGCTGCGGTGGCGGCTGGGCTCGCCCATCCTGACGCGCGCACCGTCTGCTTCGCCAGCGCGCGCGAGGTTCTCGACGGCGGGCCGGCGCTGGCGACGGCGGCCCGGCTCGCGCTGCCCATGCTCCTCCTGGTGATCGGGAGGACGGGAGAGGTCGCGTCGGAACGGGCGGCCGTCGCTCGAGAGGCCGTGGCGGCCGGATGGGCGGCGACCGCGGTGACCGACGTGAACGGCTTGCGCCGGGCGATCGAAGGCGGCCTGGCCGCGCGGTACCCGATGCTCATCGACACGCGCGATGCAGCGTGAGCGAAGGTGGAGAACGCGTCACCCCGGGCGGAACAGTATAATTCCCCTATGGCCTTCCTGAGCGAGCGTGATCAAGCGGCAGTGCGCACGGAGTTCGAGAAACTGGGGGGACCGGTGAAACTCGTCGTGTTCTCGCAAGAGCTGATCGCCGGCGATCTCTGTCGCCAGAACGAGCAGCTCATGCGGGAAGTGGCCGAGCTTACGGACAGCAGAGCGACCGTCGAGGTCTTGAACCCCGTCATTGACCGCGAGCGTGCCGCCGCCTACGGCGTCGACCAGGTTCCGGCCACCGTGGTGGAGGGTGCCCGCGACTACGGTATCCGCTTCTACGGAATACCGTCCGGGTACGAGTTCAGCAACCTGATCGACGCCATGATCGTCGCCTCCACCGGGACACCCGAGCTTTCGGAGGTCACGCGTGACTCGCTGGCCGGGCTGACCGCCGACGTGCAGATCAAGGTTTTCTCCACCCCCACCTGACCCCATTGTCCCCGGGCCGTGCGCCTGGCTCAGCACATGGCGGTGGCCTCCGACCGTGTCACCGCGACCGCCATCGAGGCGACCGAGTTTCCGGCGCTGTCCCGGGCCTATGGCGTCATGGCGGTGCCGAAGATCGTGATCAACGACCGTGTGCAGTTCGAGGGTGCCCTTCCCGAGTCCCAGTTTCTGGAGGCCGTCCTCCGAGCGGTTTCCTAGATGAAGGTCAATTGTATGGGGGGCCTCGAACGGGCCCCCCAGGCCCCCCAGCGCTCGGGGCGTCCCGGGGGACCCGTGGCGCCCCTCGATCATGCGCGCGGTTCAGGGGGCCTCGAACGGGCCCCCCAGGCCTCGGGGCGGGGCGGTCGCGATCACGCACCGCGGCGCGCGGAGTTGTTGTTTGCGTACGGCACCCTCATGCAAGGGTATTTCCTGCACCGTGTCATTGCGGATCGCGCGACGTATCTCGAATCTGGCTCTGTGCGAGGAGCGCTCGTTGATCTCGGGCGATACCCTGGCTTGCTCGAGGGCAATGGCAGGGTCGTGGGCGAGGTTTATCGCATCGAGACGCCCGAACTTCTCCCGGTCGTCGATCGCGAGGAGGGGTACAATTTCCAGCGTTACCGGACGCTGGTCACCCTGGGGGGCGGCCGCCGGGTCCGGGCGTGGGCATATCGTTACCGGGGGCCGCGCGAGCGGGCGACCCTCATCGCCGACGGCGATTATCGGCGGGTACGCCCCCCGCCGGCATGCCGCCCGCGCACATGAGGCTCACTGACTGAGGAGGATGTCGATGGCGCTCACGGCCGCGGAGCTCGTCAACTCGGATCACGAACATCTCATCCATCCCCTGCATCACCCGACCGATACGGCGGAGCCCATGATCTACGTTCGCGGCCGGGGCGCCACCCTCACCGACATCGGTGGCAAGGAATACATCGACGGTCTGGCTGGCCTCTGGAACGTCAACGTCGGCCACGGACGGGCCGAGTTGGCCGAGGCGGCAGCCGAGCAAATGAAGGAGCTCGCCTACTATTCCGGCTACGCGGGATTCTCGAGCGTGCCGGCCATCAATCTGGCCAGCAAGCTGACCCAGCTCGCGTACCCCAACATGCAGGCTGTCTTCTTCACGTGTGGCGGGGCCGAGGCCAACGAGTCCGCCTTCAAGACGGCGCGCTTTTACTGGAAGGCCAAGGGCAAGCCAACCAAGGTGAAGATCATCGCCCGCCAGAACGCGTATCACGGCGTCACCTTGCAGACCATGAGCGCCACTGGCATGCCCGCCTACTGGAAGATGTTCGAGCCCCGCGTGCCTGATTTTGTCCACATCCAGTCGTGCTATCCGTACCGATTCCAGGGGGCGCGTGCGGGAGAAACGGTAGGGCAGGCGGCCGCCCGCGAGCTGGAGGAGGCGATCCTGCGGGAGGGACCGGACACGGTGGCGGCGTTCATCGCGGAGCCGATCCACGGCGGAGGCGGCGTCATCTATCCGACCGACGACTATTTCCCGCGGGTGCGCGAGGTCTGCACCCGGCATCAGGTGCTGCTCATTGCCGACGAGGTGATCACGGGCTTCTGCCGGACGGGTACGTGGTTCGCCATGACGCACTGGAACGTGCTGCCCGACATCATGTCGTTCGCCAAGGGTGTGACCTCCGGCTACATGCCGCTCGGGGGCATCATGATTACCAAGACCATCAAGGAGGCCATGGAGGCGGTACCTCCCGGCGATCGCTGGATGCACGCGTATACCTATTCAGGCCATCCGACCTGCTGCGCGGTGGCCCTCAAGAACCTCGAGATCATGGAGCGCGAACGACTGTGGGAGAACGCGGCTCTCATGGGCACCCGTCTGCATCAGGGGCTGCACGCGGCGTTTGCCGGACATCCGCACGCCGGGGACATCCGGGGGGGGAAGGGACTGCTGGCGGCGGTCGAGCTGGTCGAGGATCTGGGCACCAAGGCCAATTTCCCCGTCGACAAGAAGATCGGCAACCGGGTTGCCGCAGAGATGATGAAGCGCGGCGTGGTCACCCGCGTGCGCGCCACCAGCGGGCCGCATCCGGCCAATGGCGACACGATCTTCTTCTCGCCGCCCCTCATCATCACGGCGGCCGAGGTGGATCGCCTGGTGACGGTGGCGCGCGACTCCGTGAAGGCCGTGCTCGGCGTATAGCCGCGCCGTGCGGCTGATCACCGCTCATCGGATTCTGATCGCCGCCGGGATCGCGTTCTTCGTCTTCTACGCGTTCTTCCAGGGGCGCCGCTACCTGGCTCTGGGCGAGGGCGCGGCCCTCACCCAGGCGATCGTGTCGATCGCGGTGGCCGTGCTCCTCACCCTCTACTATCGGGGGCTGGCCAAACGTTGGAACGGGCGGTCCTGATCTACGATGGGGATTGTGCCATGTGCCGGGCGAGCGCACTGTGGCTCATGCGGCGCGCGAAGGTCGGCGACCGCCTGGAGATCCTGCCGTGCCGATCGCGGCCACGGCGAGAGCGCTATCCTCAAATAAGCGACGAGGCGTGCATGCAGGCCATGCAGCTCGTGCTGGCTGACGGACGTATCCTCTCCGGAGGTGAGGCCGTTCCCGAACTGCTGCGCCGCGTCCGCGGCTGGCGGTGGGTGGCCGCTCTGGTGGGAGTGCCGCCGCTCTTACCCGTCACGCGCCGAGTCTACGCCTGGATCGCGCGCAACCGCATGCGCGTGTCGTGTGGGCTCGGCCCCTGAGCCGAGGACCTGGGCCAGCGCTTATCGGCATTGGGATCACCGGCACCGGTTCTGAAGGAGAACGGCGGGACGGTTATCGAGGACTTCGTCGTCTACGGGCTGCCCCTGGGACCGATCGGGATCGTCCTCAATCGCTTAGTCGTTCGCCGCCAACTCGCTGCCATCTTCGACTACCGACGGGCGCGCATCGACGAGCTCCTCCCTGGGCCTCCCTCGGCCCGGGCCATCAGCCAGCCCACATGAGCATTCTCTCGCTCACCAGCCGCGCGACCGTTGAAACCTGTGTGCAGTTCGCGCGCACGGGCCAGCGGGCCTGGACCACCCACAGTCGTGGCGATCGGGCGGGAGTGATCAAGCGTGTGGCTCGCATCTTGGCGCGAGAAGCGGAGGTAATGGCGGCCGCCATTACCTCCGCAACCGACCGCTCCCCCCGTGACGTGTGGAGCGCCGAGCTCATCCCCACCTTGGATGCCCTCGACTGGCTGGCACACGGGGGGAGTGCGGCCCTCGCGCCACGGACACTCGGTCGATCGAAGCTCCAGTGGTATTTCCGGGCGGTGAGGCACCACCTTACCTGGGAGCCGCACGGCGTCGTGGGGGTGGTGACGCCCGCCACCGCAGCACTGTTCCTCTCCGTGCCCCAGATCGCCGCTGCTCTGCTGGCCGGCAACGCGGTGGTCTGGAAGCCGGCCCCGAGCGTGGGCGCCTTGGCGTTCTACACGGCGTCGCTCTTCTATCGAGCGGGACTGCCGCCTGCGCTGCTCCAGGTCGTGACAGGCGGTCCCGAGGCGGCGCGCGATCTCGTGCGGGCTGGTGTCGACAAGTTGCACTTCACGGGAGGATCTGACGGTGGATTGGCCCTCTATCGACAGCAGGCGATACAGGGGCGGCCCGCCGTGCTCGAGCTTTCCGGCCGGCATACGTCGGTGCTCCTGCATCCGGCCCCAGTGGGGCTGGCCGTGCGCGGCCTCGTATGGGCCAAGCGGGCCAACCGTGGTCGACATTGTCTGTCGGTTCAGCTCGTCCTGACCGAACAACCGATCGTCGAGCCGCTGATCGCCTCACTCGAGACGGCGTTACGGACGCAGGTCACCGCGCGCGAAGCGGCCCCCTGTCCGGCCGAACACGCCCGTCTGTCGGCCCTCGTCGACGACGCAATAGCGCGGGGCGCGCGCTACGTTGGGGGCAGTCTGGATGACGTGCTTGTCTTGGCCGGCGTCCACTCCGGCATGCGGGTCGTGGACGAAGAGGTGCAGGGGCCGATCCTCGGCGTGGCGACCGTCGAAGCGGGCGAACGGGCCGTCGAATGGATCAACAGCCGCCCGTACCGCCTTTCGGCCAGCATTTGGGCCGACGACCTCAACCGGGCGCGGCGCCTGGCCGCGACCCTCGATGTCGGGCAAGTATGGATCAACGACCAGCTCCACCCCGCTGCGCAGCCCGAGGTCACGCTGGCTGGCCGAGGCGCGAGCGGCTTCGGCGCCAGTCGAGGAGAAGTCGGGCTGATGGAAATGGTGCAAGCCAAGGTGGTCTCGGAGACACGGCTCGGGCACCACCGCCACTACGACGACACGAGTCCCGGTGTTGTTGACCTGCTTCGTGGGACCGTTCGTCTGCGCTTCGCGAAGGGGCCGAGGGAGCGCCTTGCCGCCGCGGGTTTCCTCGCTCGGGCCGTCATGCGAGTGCTGAGGCGCCGGTGAGCTCGGTCGTCGTCATCGGCGGGGGCCTCGCGGGGCTTGCAGCCGCCATCGCTCTGGCCGCCCGCGGGCACCAGGTTACCGTGCTCGAGGCCAGCCCGACTCCCGGCGGCAAGGCGCGGGCGCACGATGTGGGTAGGGCCCACGTCGATCTGGGGCCGACGATACTGGTCGATGTCGCGCCCCTGTCCGCACTGTGCGCCCTGGCAGGCGTCGGCTTCGAGCAGGCGCTGTCTGTTCAGCCCCTGGATCCCGGTCTGGTCGCGTGCTTTCCCCGCGGCGAGATCGTCCTTCACGCGGACCAGACGCGGCTGGCCGCTGATGTGGCTCGCCTGGGGCCGCACGCCGCGCAGGACTGGGACCGGATGCTGACCCTGGGCCGGCGCGCGGCACGGTTGACCGACCATTTCATCAGGCATGGTGATGTTCGGGACATGCGGGACCTGCTTGGATTCCTGCGGGGAGGCCCGCTCGCCCTCGGTGATGTGACTCCCTTTATCCGGTTCCCCTCCCTGGCCGCGGTCCTCGAACGGTTCATTGCAACTGCGTCCCTCAGGGCGTTGCTCGGGCACTTCTCGCGCTTCGTCGGTCTGCCCGCCCCCATGGCGCCCTCGGTGGCGCTCGTCATCCCGTATCTGATGGCGACGAGCGGCGTGTGGTATCCGCGCGGGGGGGTGTCGACGCTGGTCGGGTCGCTCGTACGATTGGCGGTCAAGCACGGTGTCGCGTTCGAACTGGGCGACGCCGTCGAAGGCGTAAGGGTCCGCGGCCGACGGGCATGTGAGATCGTCACTGCGGCCGGCCGTCGCTATCCGGCCGACGCGGTGGTGGCGGCTGTCGACGCGCGCGTCACCGCCCGCTGGCTGGGAGGGGATCTCGCGGCCCGCGTGGCGCGGCTGAGGCCTGCATTCGCCGCTCGTGTCGCCTGGTGGGTCATCGACGGCACACCCGCCCGTGCCGCGCATCACACCCTTTACTTCAACGGCGAGGAGGACGAGCCGCTCTACGTTGCCGTCCCCACCGTGTCGGACGCGGCTCTGGCCCCGCCCGGTCACTCGATCGTCTACACGCTCCTCCACGCGCCGCCCGATCCGGCGCCGTCCCCGGCGCTCGCCGAGCATATGCGCGCGCGGCTGGTGGCCGCCGGCGGGTGGCCCGCCGGGCGGGTGGTCGCCAGTGGCGTCGCCGGCGGCGAGGAATCGTGCTACGGCTACGCCATCGCGCCGGGTCTCTTCAGAAGCTTCCGTCTCTCACCGCGCCTGCGGGAGGTCGACAATGTCGTGCTGGCAGGTGGAAGTGTCTTCCCTGGTCCCGGCGTGGCCAACGTGATTCGCTCCGGCCTACGGGCGGCTGAGCTGGTGGCGGGCGCTCTCAGCCCGGAGCGCCGATGATTCCCGGGCGCCCCTCCCCTGCCGTCATGCGCTTCTTCGATCGATACGTGGACCGCTACCTCCGGCGTCAGTTTCACCGCGTGCACCTGTGGGGCCAGCCCGAGCGGGCCGATGAGGCCGCGCGACAGCCCCGTCTGTTCGTGGTCAGCCACACGTCATGGTGGGATGTCCTGGTCGGCTACGTGCTCGCGCGGCGGCTGGTCGGGGGCTCGAACTATGCGCCGATGGACGAGGCGCAGCTCGTGCGCTATCGGATCCTCAGCCGCCTCGGCGTTTACTCCGTTGACCGGGGCAGCACCCGGGGGCTGCGCGAGTTCCTTGCCTATACGACATCTCTGTTGCGCGAGGGGGGGGCGGTGTGGATCACGCCCCAGGGCGAGTTCACATCCGCACGGCGGCGGCCGATCCGCTTTCAGAGCGGGATAGGCCATCTGGTCCGTCGGGTCAACGGTGTGGCCGTGCGCCCCGTGGCCGTCGCCTATGAGTTTCTCGAGGAGCCCCGGCCCGAGATCTTCGTGAAGTTCGGTCCCCCCCGGGTGTTCCCGGAAGGGACGGACCCGCGGCGCGTGACCTTTCAGCTGGAACGGGACCTGGAGGCCGAGATGGACGCCCTCGACGCGGTGCTCGTCGCACGCGATCTCTCGCCGTTCACGCCGTTGCTCGAGGGCCGTACCTCGGTCAGCCTCGTCTACGATCGGGTTCGCCGCGTACGCGCCTGGCTGCGCGGGATGCCAGATCCCGCTCGCCATGGCGACCTCGTGTCCGATCCTCGCCGTTCAAGGCCATGAACGCCCTAGGGGCATGGGTGCTCGGTGCTCTGCTCGTCGTGGGAGCTCACGTCGTGGTGAATCTGCGCTGGTTCCGACGTGCGCCAGCGCCGGACGCTCGAGCGGTATCGGTATCGATCCTGATCCCGGCCCGCAACGAGGCGACGCAGATCGAGGCGGCGGTACGGGCCGCCTGCGCGCAGATTTCCGAGGTCGAGGTGGTCGTGCTCGACGATCAGTCCACCGACGAGACAGGGCACATTCTTGCCCGCTTGGAGCATGAGTGTCCGCGCCTGCGCGTGGTGCACGGCGCCTCGCTTCCGGATGGCTGGGCGGGCAAGGCCTGGGCGTGCTGGCAGCTGGCGTCCAGGCACGCGCGCCATCGCTGGGTTCTCTTCACGGATGCCGACGTGCGTCTGGCCCCGGACGCCGCCGCCCGCGCCCAGGCCGCGGCCTACGCCTCCTCGGCGGCGTTCGCTTCGGCTTTTCCGCGTCTGGCGACGGGCAGCGTCGGTGAGGCGCTGATCACGCCGCTCATTCACCTCGTCTTGCTCGCTTACCTCCCGCTGTTCCTCGTCCGGTGGCTGTCGGCGCCCAGCCTCTCGGCTGGATGCGGCCAGTTCATGCTGGTCCGACGCGAGGCATACCTGGCGACTGGAGGCCACCAGGCGGTGCGCAATACGCTCCACGACGGGATCAAGCTGGCCCGCCTGATGAAAGCGGCCGGCCTCCGGATTGCCGTCCTCGACGGCTCCGATCTGGCCCAGTGCCGGATGTATTCGGGCTTCCGGGCCACCTGGCGCGGGTTCACCCGCAACGCTTACGAAGCGTTCGGGTCACCCCTGGCCCTGGCCACGATGGTGACCCTGAACGCCGGGTTGTTCATTCTGCCCTTCCTCGTCGTCCCTGTCCTCTGGCTTGGTGAGGGCTCCTCGGCGACCACCGCCCGCTGGGCGCTGGCCGCCGGTGTGGCCCTCGCCATCCGGACGATCGTCGCCCTGCGCTGCGGACATCCGGCGTGGACTATCCTGGCCACCCCGCTCGCCGTGGGCCTCATGATCGGTATCCAGCTACACTCGTTCTTCAATCACGTCATGGGGCGGCGCGTAGTGTGGCGGGCGCGCACGTACTCGCCGGGAGAGCGACTGTCCACCGCCCCGAGAAAGGACTGAGGCATGCCGCGTGCCGTTGTCGTGGGAGCCGGACTGGGCGGACTCTCCGCCGCCATTCACCTCGCCGTCCGGGGCTGGGAGGTGACCGTCTACGACAAGAACTCGATGCCCGGGGGCCGTATGAGCACCCTCACCCACGGCGGGTTCACATGGGACATCGGGCCCACCTTGATCATGATGCCGGAGATCCTCCACGGCGTTTTCGCGCAGGCCGGGCGTCGCCTGGCGGACTATCTCGATCTCGATCTTGTGGATCCCTACTACCGCGTCGTCTTCGAGGACGGTGGCCATCTCGATCTGACCGGCAACTTGCCCCAGATGGTGGCCAACGTGGATCGGATCGAGCCCGGAGGCGGCGCGCGCTATCTGCGCTTTCTCGGTGACGCGGAGCGGCTGTCCCGTGTGACCCGAGCCACGCTGATCGAGCGCGCCTTCTCCGGCCCGCACGACATCGTGAACCCTCGGGTACTCGGTTCTCTCCTCCGCGCCCGGCCCTGGGCGAGCGTGGCCTCGGCCGTGGCCGCCCACTTCGCGAGTGACAAGCTCCGGCGCGCTTTCTCCTTCCAGACTCTGTATCTCGGCACCCGGCCCGATGCGACGCCCGCCGCCTACCTGATGGTGCCGTTCGTCGAAGCGGCCCTCGGCGTCTGGTACCCGAAGGGGGGTGTCCACCGGATTGCCCAGGCCTTCGCCCGGCTCGCCAGGGAGCTCGGGGTCGTCATTCATCTTGATGCCCCCGTCGCGCGCATCACCACCGAGGAGCGGCGTGCCAGCGGTCTCGTTCTCGGCGACGGCGCCCGCATTCTCGCCGACGTCGTGGTGGCCAACGCCGAGTGGGCTTACGCGCGGGACCACCTCTTGGCTGGCGGCGAGGGAAGACGCCACTTTCGCAACGGATGCTCGGGCGTGCTGTTCCTGGCCGCCATCGAGGGCCCCGTCGAGGGACCCCACCATACGTTCATCCTGTCCCAGGACTTCGCGGGCAACCTGGCCGACATCTTCGAGCGACGCTGCTTGCCCGAGCACCCGTCGATTTATCTCTCACGCCCCACGGCTACGGAGCCCGAGCTGGCGCCCGCCGGGACGAACCTCCTCTACATGCTCGTCCCAAGCCCCGGGCTCGAAAGTGCCGTGGACTGGACCCGAGAGATCCCCGGCTTTCGCAAGAAGGTGTTCGACCGCCTCTCCCGTGTGGGTCTGGATAACCTCGAGCAGCGCATCCTGGCGGAGGCGGTCATCACCCCCGAAACCTTCCGGGAGCGCTACAACCTCACCCAGGGGTGTGCGTTCGGGCTCGCCGCCACGTTGCTGCAGTCGGGACCCTTCCGGCCTCCCGTACGCTCGCGGCGATATCGCGGCCTGTACCACGCCGGGGCCAGCTCGCATCCGGGGGGCGGCGTGCCTATTGTCACCCTCGCGGGGCGTCTGGCGGCCGAGGCGATCGTCGAGGATTGGCCCGGTCAAGCTTGACGGCGCTGCCGCGTACCCGGCCGTGGCAGTGCGGGCAGAAGTACCCGACCTCGAGTGGGGTGTGGCATTCGACGTGGACCAGCGCGCGCTGCCGGTGCAGGTGACGGGAGCCCCACACCGCGAGCGCGCCGACTACCACCCCCAGCTCCCGGCCGCGCTCGGTGAGGACGTACTCCGCGCGGGGTGGATGCTCGGAGTAGAAGCGACGGGTGACGACGCCGTGCTTTTCCAGGGTCTGGAGGCGGGCCGAGAGGACGTTGGGCGCGATGCCGTGGAGCGACTCCTGGAGATCCCCGAAACGGCGGGGCCCGGAGAGCAGGTCGCGCACCACGAGCAGGGTCCAGCGCTCACCCAGGAGCTCCACGGACTTCGCCACCGGACAGGCCTGCCGGTACTGCTTGGGCATGGGCCATTATAGGAGTTGACGGACTGGCTAGTCACTAGTAATTTACTAGTCATGTCGACACCGGCCATCACCCCCGCCAGCGTGGCGCCGGCCGGGCGCCTGTCCACCGCCGCCCGCACGCGCCAGTTCCTGGAGGCTCCGATCGTCCCCACCCTGCTCCGCTTGGCCGCCCCCAACGTGGTGGTGCTGGCCGTGCAGACCACCGTCAACGTCCTGGAGGCGTACTTCGTGGGATGGCTCGGCACCGATGCCCTGGCCGGCGTGTCGCTGGTCTTCCCGCTGATCATGCTCATGCAAACGATGTCGGCGGGGGGCATGGGAGGCGGGGTGGCCTCGGCCATCGCCCGCGCCCTCGGGGCCGGCCGCCGCGACGATGCCAACGCCCTGGTCGTGCATGCCGTGCTCATCGCCACCGCAATGGCCGCCCTCTTCACCCTCGGCATGCTGCTCGGCGGTCCCGCCCTCTTCCGCAGCATGGGTGGACGCGACGGCGCCCTGGCGGCGGCGCTGTCGTACTCCACGGTCATCTTCAGCGGCGCCGTGGCCTTCTGGATGTTCAACACGCTCGGGAGCGTCATCCGGGGCACCGGCAACATGGTGCTGCCTGCCGCCGTCACCGTGGGCGCAGGACTTCTGATCATTCCGCTCTCTCCGGCGCTGATCTTCGGTATCGGGCCCTTGCCGTCACTCGGCGTGACGGGCGCCGGCCTGGCCGTGGTGACGTACTATGTCGTGGGCAGCGCGGTGTTCACGGCGTATCTGGCCTCCGGCCGCGGTCTGGTGAGAGTGCGCCGGCGCCGCGTCGCGCTTCGCTGGGCGCTCTTCCGCGACATCCTCAGAGTAGGGTTGCCGGGAGCGTTCAACACCGTGCAGACCAACCTGACCCAGGTCCTGCTCACGGCGTCGGTGGGTACGTTCGGCACCGCCGCCCTCGCCGGCTACGGGATGGGGGCCCGCCTGGAGTATCTCCAGATCCCGCTCGTGTTCGGCATGGGGTCGGCGCTGGTCACCATGGTCGGCACCAACATCGGGGCGGGCCAGCCCGAGCGCGCGCGCCGGGTGGCCTGGATCGGAGCCGGGATCGCGGCAGGGGTGACCGCGTCCATCGGCCTGCTGGGTGCCGCGGCCCCCCACCTGTGGCTCGGTCTGTTCAGCAACGAGGCCGATGTGCTGGCGGCCGGCTCGACCTATCTGCGGATCGTCGGGCCCACCTATGGGTTTTTCGGTCTCGGCCTCGCCCTCTACTTCGCCTCGCAAGGGGCCGGGCACCTGTTGTGGCCCGTGCTGGGAAGCGCAGCGCGGCTGCTCATCGCGGCGGTCGGAGGCTGGCTGGTCGTGCATGCGTTCGGCGGAAGCCTGGCGGTGCTGTGCGGCATCATGGCCCTGGCCTTCGTGGTCTCTGGCTCCACCATCGCCCTGGCCGTGCGCGCGGGCGCCTGGAGGTAAGGTGACGGGCATGCAGTAGGATTGGTCGAGTGCACCGTCACCGACGACCGCGATCGACTGGTCGCCCGGGCCTCGAACACCTGGATGACGTTGAGAGGACACGTGGCCACCGGCCACGGAGCGCGCTCGTTGCCCTCAGTTTGGCTGCCACGCTCGTCGCCGTCGGCCATCCGGCGTTTCACGCGGCGGCGGACGTGCGCGACATCTATCGCGAGCGCTGCGCCGTCTGTCACGGCACCGACGGACGTGGAGACGGCGCCGCAGCCGGGCTTCTGGCGCCCCGGCCTCGCGATTTCACGAGCGGGCGCTACAAGTTCCGCTCCACACACACGGGAACCCTGCCTCTTCTCGGCGACATCGAGCGGACGATCAACCTCGGGTTGCCCGGCACCAGCATGCCGGGATACGAGGGTCTGCTCCCCTCGGCGATCGTCACCGATCTCGCGCGTTACCTGCTGAGTTTCGCTCCACCCGTCGCTGTCGCGGGCTCGGCGATCGCTCTCGACGGAGCCGCCACCCCTTCCGTGGAGCCCGGTCGCGTCCTCTATGTGCGCGCGGGGTGCCCGGAATGCCACGGCCCTGACGGCCAGGGCAGCACCTGGCGCCTGCCTCCTGCACCACCCGGTAGTCGGGCACCAGGCGCGAGCACGGCGCCGACCAATCTGAGCGAGCCGTGGACGTTCCGTGGGGGGAGCACCCTCGACGCGGTCACCCTGCGCATTCTCACCGGGATCGACGGCACACCCATGCCGGGCTATGCGGAGTCCCTCTCGGCGGCCGAGGCAGGGGCCATAGCCGAACATGTCCTTACGCTGGCCCGCCGTCCCATCTGGGACGAAGATGATCCAGCCGTCGTTACGCGCGCAGGGATGGCCACCGATCCGCGCGAACGCGGCCGCTACCTGGTCAATGCCATGCTGTGTCCGCTCTGTCACACCCCGATCAGCGCCGAAGATGGTGCCTATGACACCGGCAAGTTCCTGGCCGGGGGCATGCGCGTGACCGCATACCCCTGGGGAGTTTGGTACAGCCGGAACTTGACTGCTGATGACGACACGGGGCTGGGACGCTGGAGCGAGGATGACATCGTGCGGGCGCTCCGTCGGGGCATCACTCGAAATGGCCGGCGACTCGACCCCATGGCCATGCCGTGGCCGTGGTTTGCGCACCTCACCGATACCGACGCACGCTCCATTGCCGTCTATCTCAAGAGCCTTTCCCCGAGCCGCAATGTGATCCCTCCGCCCCAACGTATTGCGCTGCCCGAACAGGCGGGCGGCAAGCTCCTTGCCCTACTTGGTTCACCGGTCGCCGTCGAATTCTGGGGGGGAAATGCGGCTGAGCAGCCGATTCTGCGGGGGGGACCGCCAGCCTCGAGGGGGCGCCGGCTGGCGTCCGGGGCGATCGGCTGGGGAGGGCTCGTGCTCCTCTGTGCCGCGCTTGCGGTCGGGATGCGCGGTCGTCGACGGTGGGTGGTGGGAACCGCGGGCTTCGGGTTGATAGCCTGGCTCACGCTGGCGATGTGGCCACCACTGGGCCTGATGACACCCGAGATGGCGGTTCGCTGGCTCCGACTGGGAACCCCATCGGTGCCAGACTCCTTGAGCGGCGCCCAGCGCGCGCGGGCTCTACGCGGTGAGTACGTGGCGACCATTGCGCCTTGCGGCCTCTGCCACACTCCGGCCGGGGCCTTTGTGGGCTTCTACACAGATCGGACCGCGGCAGGAGGCATGGAAGGGCGCTGGAAGGTGTATGGGAGCGCGGTCTCGAGCAATCTGACGCCGCATCGCACGGACGGTATCGGCCTCGCGAGCGATCCGGAACTGCTTCGGGCGATGCGGAGCGGCCTTGGTCGTGACGGCCGGCTGATGCACTGGCAGGCGATGCCGTGGGATATCAGCTCCAACTGGTCGCTCGAGGATCAGCACGCCATCATCGCCTACCTCCGCGCGCTGCCACCGGTGGCGGGCAGGATCCCCCCGCCGCGCCCCCCTCGGCCCAACGACCCGCCTGCCGACTCGTTCTTCTTCGGCGACGTTAGGAATGGGGGGCCTCGAACGGGTCCCCCATGACCCCCCGCGCTCGGGACGCCCCGGGGTACCCGGGGGCGCCCCTCGGTCTGGCGCGTGGTGCCGGGCCTCGAACGGGCCCTCTATGGTCTTCGGAATCACGCGTGGTGTGGGGGCTCGCGCGAACCGACCACGCCCGTCGCCTCTAGGGTGGACGCGACGCGCAAGAGTCGCGCCTCTGACCAGGGCGGGCCCACCAGCTGCACGCCGAGGGGGAGTTGGCCGTTGCGGACCACGGGCATTGAGATCACGGGCAGCCCGATGAACGAGAGCGGCTGGGTGAACAACCCCAGGTGGGCCCGCACGGGAACCTCGAACCCGCCGACCCGTCCCCAGTCGGTCTTCCCGATAAAGGGGGCGACGCAAGGCGTGGTGGGAGCGATCACGACGTCGACCGACTGGAACATTTCGCGCACGCGCTCGCGATACCAGGCACGGAAGCGCTGGGCGCGCAGGACGAGAGCGGCGGGGATGAACGCTCCAGCCAGGAAGCGATCGCGCGTCAGCGGGTCAAAGTCCGCCGCCCGGGTGCGGAGCAACTCGAGGTGCTGGTGAGAGCCCTCGGCGGCGGTGATTACCATGGCCGCCGCCCGGGCCCGTTGCGGTTCGGGGAATGCCACGCGCCGGGTAACGCCGAGGCTGCCCGCGACCTCGGCCGTCGCCTCCAGCGCTTCAGGATCGGCACCCGTCGCGAAATAGCCGTCGGCCACCGCGATGCGCAGGTTCTCGAGCCCACGCGCCAACTCCGGAGTGGTCGCGCTGGTAGGCCGCTCGCTGCACACGGGGTCGTCCTGATCAGGGCCCTGCATAAGATCGAACGCGGCCGCCAGATCGCGGACCGAGCGAGCAAGAGGGCCGACGTGGTCGAAGCTCCCCGCGAAGAGGACGGTCCCCGCGCGCGAGATACGCCCGTAGGTCGGCTTGAAGCCAAAGACCCCGCAGAACGAGGCCGGGACCCGGATGGAGCCGTTGGTGTCGCTTCCGAGCGCGATGGGAACGAGCCCGGCTGCCACCGCCGCGCCCGAGCCGCCCGATGAGCCTCCCGCAACGCGGGTCAGATCGTGAGGATTGCGCGTCGGGCCGTAGTGTGAGTTCTCGGTGGTAAACCCGTACGCGAACTCGTCCATGTTCAGAGTCCCGACCAGGATCGCCCCGGCCGCCGCCAGGGCACGGATAGCCGCGGCATCGCGCACAGCAGGTGGACGCTCACGATAGAGGCGCGAGCCCGCCAGGGTCGAGATGCCGGCCACGTCAAAGAGATTCTTGACCGCAAAGGGTACGCCGGCCAGCGGCCCGGGATTGCTGCCCGCGGCCACCCTTGCGTCGACGCCCGCCGCGTCTCTGCGCGCCCGGTCCGCCAGGACATCGGTGAAGCAGTTCACCGTGGGGTTGAGCGCGCCGATCCGCGCCAGCACGGCCTCCACCGTCTCCCGGGCGCTCACGCGCCGGGCGCGAATGTCAGCAGCCAGGGCGCAGGCGTCGGGGGCACTCATGGGTGAAAGACCGGGGCCACCTCGACCTCCTCGGGCAGGGGGAACTCCGTGAGGAGCGCGGCCACGGTGAGAAGCCGCACGATGTGCTCCGTGACTCCCTCGCGGTAGGCCGCATCCACCGGCAGGGTGAGCACGCCGGAGAGCACGTCGACGAGGGAGGCTGCTGCCGCGCGGTCGAACGCCATCACCGTTACCTCAACACCGCTTGTGTCTCGAGCAGATGGCAGGCAGCCTCGTGCTTGTCACCCACCGGCCGCAGGGGGGGCATGTCCCGCTCACACCGCTCGAACCCTTCGGGGCAGCGCCCGGAGAAGCGACAGACACTCGGCGATGGATCGACGGGGCTGCGCGCTTCGCCGGTCAGTACGATGCGCCGGCGCCGGAGTACGGGATCCGGGGTGGGGACGGCAGAGAGGAGCGCCCGCGTGTAGGGGTGACGCGGCGCTTCGAACACGCGATCGGCAGGTCCGATCTCCACGACCTTGCCAAGGTACATCACCATGACCCGATCGCTGAAGAGGCGAACGAGATTCAGATCGTGCGACACAAAGAGGTACGTCATGGTCAGGCGCTCGCGCAAGTCGGCCAGCAGATGGAGGATGACCGCCTGCACGGACACGTCCAGGGCCGAGGTCGGCTCGTCCAGCACGAGAAGCCGCGGTGAAAGAGCAATGGCCCGGGCGATTCCGACGCGCTGCTGCTGGCCACCGGACAGCTGGTGCGGAAACCGCCCCAGCAGCTCGCGGGCGAGGCCGCACAGGTCGGCGAGTTCGTGCACGCGCGCCGAGACCGCTCGACGACCGTTCGCGGTACCGAGGCGACGCAGCGGCTCGGCGATGGTGTCGAAGGCGCTGGCCCGGGGGTTCAGGCTGTCGGTGGGGTCCTGGAACACCATCTGGATGCGCGAGCGCCACGGGGAAGATGCGAAACGCGCGGCGGGAACGCGGGAGATGTCGGTGCCCTCGAAGCAGATGCTCCCCGTGGTGGGGTCGAGCAATCGGGTCACCAGGCGCACGAGGGTCGACTTGCCGCACCCCGATTCGCCGACGAGTCCGACACACTCGCCAGGGGCGATGGAAAAGCTCACGTCGTCCACCGCGTGCACCGCACTCTGGGAGTGGCGCAGGGGAAAGCGCTTGCCGAGGCCGCGCACGTCGAGAAGTGGAGTCACACCGCCTCAACGGGCAAGGGGTTCTGGCACGCCACCAGGTGGCGCGGAGTCAGTACGAGGCGCGGCAGGGGCGGCTCATCGCAGCGGGGAAGCGCGCGCTCGCAGCGCGGACGATAGCGGCAGGGCGGAAGCGCCTGCCGCAGGTCGGGAACGCTGCCGGGAATCGGGAGGAGATCGGTGAGCTTGGCGCCAGGTCGCGGCGTGGATGCGATGAGCCGGGCCGTGTAGGGGTGACGCGGGTGGGCGAACAGCTCATCGGTGGGGGCCGTCTCCACGACGTGGCCCCCGTGCATCACGACAATCCGGTCACAGCGCTCGGCCACCACGCCGAGGTCGTGCGTGATGAGGATGGTGGCCATCCGGCTCTGCGCCCCGAGCTCGCCCAGCAGATCCAGGATGGCCGCCTGGGTGGTCACGTCGATACCCGTGGTCGGCTCGTCGGCGATGAGGAGGGCGGGGGCGCAGGCGATGGCGAGCGCGATCATCACCCGCTGGCACATCCCTCCCGACAGCTCGAAGGGATAGGCGCCGAACCGCCGCCCCGGGTCGGGAATCTGCACCCGCGCCAGCAGCTCGACAGCCCGGGCCCTGGCGTCAACCCGGAAGAGGTTTGCGTGGCGCACCAAGACATCGACCAGCTGCTGGCCAATCGTCCGGATAGGGTTGAGGGCGGTCCGGGGGTTCTGGAAGATCATCGACAGCTCACGCCCCCGGTACTCGTCGAGCTGACGCCCGCTCGCCGACAGGAGATCGAGGCCGCCGAAGACGGCCCGTCCCCGCGCCACCCTGGCCGCGGGTGGGAGCAGTCCCATCACCGAGAAGGCGGTGACGGACTTGCCCGACCCGCTCTCTCCGACGATGCCCACCGTCTCGCCCTTGCCCACGGCGAAGCTCACGCCCTCGAGGGCCTTGACGACACCGTCCCGCGTCCGAAATTCGACGCTCAGATCCTCGACGCTCAGGAGGGGGATCTCGACCGCGGGTTCGCTCACGTCCGCCGCCGCGGGTCGATGAGGTCGCGCAGGCCGTCACCGAGCAGGTTGAAGCAGAAGACGGCCAGCATCAGGGCGAGGCCTGGGAAGAGGGCAATCCACCACTCGCCGGACAGGATGAATGAAGCCCCTTCGGCCACCAAAATCCCCCACTCGGGGGTGGGAGGGCGAACCCCGAGGCCGATGAACGATAGCCCCGCCGCATTGAGCATCGCCCATCCGAGGTTCAGCGAGACCTGGACCATCATGGGCGGCAGGGCATTGGGCACGACGTGGCAGCGGAGGGCGCGGAGGGCACTGTTCCCGGACAGCCGCGCCGCTTCCACGTAACCGGCCTCGCGGCGCACGTTGACCTCGGCCCGCGCCATGCGGGCATAGAAGGGCAAATTGATGATGGCGGTCGCGAGGACCACGTTGCCGATGTTGTTGCCGAGGGCAGCCACGATGGCCATGGCCAGCACGAAGAGCGGGAAGGCCATGATGGTGTCGGTCAGGCGCGAGATGATCCGGTCTACCCAGTGACCGAAGAATCCCGCACAGGCACCCGCGGCCGTTCCTACCAGAAAGGAGAGACTCACGGCGCCTACGGCGATGGCGAGATCCAGTCGCGTGGCCACCAGCACGCGGCTCAAGATGTCGCGACCGAGCTGGTCAGTCCCGAACCAGTGGGCGCGCGAGGGAGGCTCGAGCTTGCGTACGGTGTTGGTGGCGAGCGGATCGTAGGGTGCGATGGAGGAGCCGAGCAGGGCCGCCAGCAGCATCACGATGAGGAGGCCGAACGCGAGCAGGGTGACCGGATTCTCACCCACCACATAGCGAGCATGACGGAGGGTGCTCGTCACGCCTCGATCCTCACCCGGGGATCGATCAATCCGTAGAGGACATCGATGACGAGATTCAATAGCACGTAGAGCGAGGCCATGGTCAGCACGAATCCCTGCACGGGGGCGTAGTCGGAGGCCACCAGGGCGTCCAGGGCGTAGGAGCCCACTCCCGGCCAGGCGAACACCTTCTCCACGAGGACGTTGGCGCCCAGCATGAACGAGAACACCATCCCAAGGGTGGTCACCACCGGCAGCATGGCGTTACGAAAGGCGTAGCGATAGAGCACGGTGCCACGCGTGAGTCCGCTTGCCCGCGCCGTGCGGATGAAGTCGCTGCCGAGGGCTCCCAGCATCGACGCGCGCGTCATGCGGGCGATGGGGGCCATCACGAAGAGGGCCATGGTCACCGCGGGCAGGACGAGCTGTTTCAGGCACGCGCCCAGCAGCGCGGCGTCGCCCGCCAGAAGGCTGTCGAGGGTGAAGAGACCGCTGATCCGCGGCGGCGGTGACCAGACGGAATCGAGGCGACCGAGAGGGGCAGGGGCCCAGCCGAGCAGATAGTAGAACACGTAGATTAAGAGCAGACCGGTGAAGAACGTCGGCAGCGAGACGCCGGCCGTGGTCAGTACGCGCGAGAGGTGATCGACCCAGGAGCCGGGGCGGGTAGCGGCCAGAATCCCGAGGGGGAGGGCGACGGCCAGGGCCAGCACGAGGGCGAACAACGTCAGCTCGAGGGAAGCCGGGAGCCGGGTAGCGATCTCGTAGGCGACCGTCTGGCCGGTGGTGATCGACTGTCCGAGGTCGCCGCGCGCGAGGTCCCGGAGATAGAGGACGAACTGCTCGGGCAGGCTGCGGTCGAGTCCGAGTTTCTGGCGAACCTGCTCGATGGCCTCCCGGGTGGCGGAGAGCCCCGCGAAGTAGACGGCCGGATCGCCTGGCATGGCGCGCATCAGCAGGAACGTCACCACGATGACGGCGAAGAGCGCGGGGAGGGCTGCCGCCAGCCGCTTCACGACCAGACGCAGGAGCGATCCGCGCCGCATGCTCAGTCCTTGGCGAGCTGGCGATAGTCCAGCTGCCGGTGAAACCAATACTGGTAGCCCTTGATGGTCTTCTGCATGGCCACGTCGAGATTCGGCTGGTAGACCGCCACCCGCGGCACGTCGTCGAGGGCAAGTTTCAGAAAGCCCCGGACTTCCTCCGCGTACTTCTTGGGGTCCGTCTCGAAGCGCGCGGCGTCGATCAGCTTGTCCATGGCCGGATTCTGATACGACATGGTGTTGAAGACGGCATTCTGGCTGTGGTAGTTCCAGAAGAAGAAGTATTCGGGAAAGTTCAGCCAGCCCCCGAAGGCATTGATGTAGAGCGGCATCTCTTTCTTGAGGAGCATGTTGCGCCAGTTCGAGCCGGGAATCTTGTTGATGGTGGTCTTGATCCCGATCTGCGCGAGCGACTCTTGCAGGAGCACGGCCATGGGCTCGTTGGTGGTGGCAAAGCCCATGTCGAAGGAGAGCGTCGTTTCGAAGCCGCTTGGATAGCCCGCCTCCGCCATGAGCTGCTTGGCCTTGGCGAGGTCCGTGCGGTAGGGGGACGCTTTGGCGTCGTACCCGAACGTGTTGACGGCGATGAGGTTGCCGGTGACCAGCGTCCCGCGCCCGAACAACGCCGTGCTGTAGATGGTCTCGTAGGGAATGGCGTAGGCCACCGCCTGCCGCGCCTTCGCGTTGTTGAACGGAGGTTTGGTGACGTTCATGCCGACATAGGCGTGCGCGTTCTCCACGGGATGACTGACCACGGCGACCTTGCCCGCCTTGGCCATCTCAGAGAAGTCCTTGGGCGGGAGGTCGAAGGAGACGTCGGCGTCACCGCGTTCCAGCATGGCGCGCCGATTGCCGGCCGACGGGACCTCGCGCACGATGACGCGGCGGATCTTCGGCAGGGGGCCGCTCTTCCAGTCCTCGTTGCGAACGTAGATGGTCTCCATCCCCGGCTTCCACGACTCGAGCTTGTAGGCGCCACTCGCCGCCACGTTGGTCTTCAGCCATTCGAGGGCCCAGGGGTCCTGCGCGGTGGCGTGCTTCTTGGCCAGCTCCGAGTGGATGATGACGGGAACGGGTACGGCGAGGTCGGGCATGGTGAACCTGTCCTTGCGGAGGAACTTCACCCGAAAGGTCGTGTCGTCGACGACCTCGAACTGCTCGGGCTTCTCGAGGGAGCCCGCCTTCATCTGGAACGTCGGGAAGCCGCCCACGGTGACCGCGCGGTCGAACGACCACTTCACGTCCTTGGCGCTGACGGGGGTCCCGTCGTGGAAGCGGGCATCCTTGCGGAGCTTGAACGTCACCGACGTGCCGTCAGCCGCCATCTGCCAGCTCTCCGCCAGCTCGGGCTTGAGGCTCTGGTAGTCGTACATCCGGCTGCCATCGGGGAGCGTCTTCACGCCGAACGTCATGAGACGGTCGTAGATGTTCCACGACGCCTGGTAGGCCGGACGGTTCGTCCCCACCCCGTGAATGTCCATGCTGTTGGGCCCGGACTCGGTGACGACGATCAGGGTGTCGCTGCGGCCTTGGGCCGCGGCGTGGCCGGCCAGCCCCCCCACCACGAATAGGGTGACGAGCAATCTGGCGATTCGCATCCTGTCCTCCTTGGCGCGCGCCGCACCGGCGCAGATGGTTTACGGGGATTCGGGCATGACCAGCTCCGCCTTCCACAGGCCGAGCCTCTCGACGGCCGAGCCCAGGGCTATGAGCCGGCCGTCCGCGAAGGCCGGCGCCACAAGCTGAAGCCCGATGGGCAGCCCTGCGGCCGAACGGCCGCAGGGCAGGGAGACGGCAGGAACACCGATGAAGCTCCACGGTATGCAGGTGCGTGATAACACCAGCAGGTAGCGCTCCGCTTCTTCCCGGGGCGGTGCCGTGACCAGCGTGGTGGGCAATGCGAGGGCATCCACGCATTCGAAGAGGCGGGCCGTCCGACGCCGGAACTCCTCCCGGAGCCGCTGGGCGGCGAGATAGAGGCTGGCGGGAAGTCTGGCCGCCTCGTCCAGCTGGGCGAAGGTCTCCGGAGTGTACCGGTCGGCGCGCTCGGCGAGAAATCGGCGGTGGAGGACGGCTGCCTCACAGCGACTCACGACCATACCCGCCGCGTTCGTCATCTCGAAGTCGGCGGCGGTGGGATCCGGGACCTTCGTGACCACGACGTCGAGGCTGCGCAGACCGTCGATAGCCGCCTCGAAGGCTCCCGTGATCTCGGGGTCGGCGCCCTCCAGCGCGGCCACCGGGACACCCACGCGCAGGCCGCGCACGGGTTCCCCCACCCACGCGCGATAGGAGCCCGGAGGTCTCTCGACGGAGCCCGGGTCGCGCGGATCGCGCCCGGCCACGACGTCGAGGAGGAGGGCCGTATCGCCGACACTGCTTGCCATCGGCGCGCAATGGTCCATCGACCACGAGAGCGTCACCACGCCGTGCGTGGGCACGAGGCCGAAGGTGGGCTTGAACCCTACGACGCCCGAGAGAGAGGCCGGGACGCGAATGGAGGCGCGTGTGTCGGTGCCGAGGGCACCCGGCGCCATCCCGGTGGCGATGGCGATGGCCGACCCGCCGGTCGAGCCCCCTGCAATGCGGCTGGGGTCCCAGGGGTTGCGGCTCTGGGGGGTGGTGACGCCGAGGGCAAACTCGTGCGTTTCGGTCTTGCCCAAGACGATTGCTCCCGCGGCGCGGAGCCGGGCAACGGCCGCGGCATCTTCCGCCGGCACCAGGTCGTCGAGGACCCGCGAGCTGGCGGTGGTGCGGACACCCGCCACGTGAATGACGTCCTTGATAGAAATCGGGACGCCGTGCAGTGGGCCGCGCCACCGCCCCGCTCGAGCTTCGCCGGTCAGGATGGCTGCCTCTCGACGGGCCTTCTCCTCAAGAACCGTCACGAAGGCGCGCAGGCGTCCGTCGAGGGCGTGGATGCGCGCCAGGCAACGCTCCACGATCTCGCTGGGCGAGGCTTCCCCTTGACGGATCGATCGGGCCGTGTCGGCAACGCCACCTGCAGCATCGGGAACGCCCGGTCCCACGCGGTCGGGGGGTTGCTGCGCGCTGGGATCTCGGGGGCTCGCACGCGAGATGAACGCGGGAGGCATGTCGAGGTCAATAGGGGCGTGGCGTGCTACCCAGTCGCCCGCGCTCCTGACAAGCTCGCGTGTGTTCATACCTCTCGCGTCCGGCGTCGGGCAAAAGCTGTGCCCGCCTCCAATGACGCACGAAATCGAGAGCTTCGTGTGGGATTCCCCGCTGTGTCTGCCCGCCAGATCGGCAATCCCCGGCCTCCTGCCCAAACTTTGCGCTTACTGCCGAAACGTCAGGTTGGGGTGCAGGTCAGGGTGCTGCGCTGTTAGGCAGCGGCGCCGTGTTGCCTGCGTCGACAGCAGATTGCCTCGGCGTGAGGAGGCGGCCCGACGCGCCAAATACGTATTTTTCTTGACCGGAGGAGGTTGCTCTCGCGCGGCACAGGCCTTGCTTGTCAGCCCTCTCGCTGAAGCGCCATCGAAGTCGCGTCGGCTCCCGCCAGCCAACACCAGTCCGCTCGGAGTGCCGGCCGTGGGGCGCGGGGTATAGGAGGCGTGGATGAAGAAGATCGAGGCGATCATCAAGCCCTTCAAGCTCGACGACGTCAAGGAAGCGCTCACGGGAGCGGGCATCCTCGGGATGACGGTCTCCGAAGTGCGGGGGTTCGGCCGGCAAAAAGGACACACGGAGCTGTACCGGGGCGGCGAGTACACCGTGGACTTCCTGCCCAAGATGAAGATCGAGGTGGTCGTGCCAGATGAGCGAGCGGGCGCCGTGGTGGCCCTGATCACGGGCGCCGCCAAAACCGGCAGCATTGGCGACGGAAAGGTGTTCGTGTCGCCGCTCGAGGACGCCGTACGCATCCGCACGGGTGAGCACGGCGAGAGCGCACTCTGAAGACGGGAGGAATCGAAATGACAGGATGGCGAAGGTGGATGGCGGTGGTCGCCGGGCTCGCGCTGACGGGAGCGGTGGCGACGCCGGGAGCTGCGTTGGCGCAGTCGTCCACGCCAGTCCCCGTGCAGACCGAGGTGCAGCAAGCCCAAGCTCAGACTCCAGCGCCGAGCCCGGCCCAGCCGACCCAGGTCCAGACGGAAGGGCCAGCGGCGCCGGCGGCCCCGGCGCCGGAGGCGGCGCCGAACACGGGCCGGGTTTCCTTGACCTTGGGCGCCGATTGGGCGTCGGCGTACTTCTTCCGCGGCATCGCAACCACCCAGAACGGGGGCAACAACGTGCAGCCCTACGCGGAGGTCGGCTTTCGCCTCCTGGAGAACATGGGGCCGCTGACGTCACTGCACGCGTCGCCTGGGATCTGGAACAACTGGCACTGGGGCGGAGGGCTGCTCGTCGAGCCAGGCGATCCTGATTTCTGGACGGAAGCCGACCTCTATTTCAAGCTCAATGCGGTGTGGTGGGAGGTGCTGTCGACGTCGGTCACCTACACGTATTACACGAGCCCCAACAACAGCTTCACCAGCTATTCCGACGTGGGGCTGGGCTTTGCGCTGAGCGATTCGAAGTGGTTGGGCGCGTTCGCCGTGAACCCGTCGATCCTCTTCGCCTTCGAGACGACCGGGGAGGCGCTGGTGGCCGACGGCAAGAAGGGCATCTACATGGGCATCGGCCTGGCCCCCGGCTACACGTTCTTTGCCGAGTCGTCGTTTCCCGTGAACCTCAGCACGCCCATGACCTTCGGATTCAGCCTCAAGGACTACTACACGGTCAACGGGGTGAACCAGACGTTCGGATTCTTCTCGGGAGGCCCGCTCATCACCCTGCCGCTCAAGTTCATTCCCAACACCTTCGGGAACTGGTCGCTCAAGGCAGGCGTGCAGTTTCTGGTGCTGAACAGCAATCTCAAGGCGGTCAACACGAACGACGGCTTCGTGCCGATCGGATCGGTCGGCCTGTCGCTGACCTACTGACGGTGGCGCGAAGAGGTGAGGCAACACTGTGGCAGACGAACATGACCGTAGCGAAGGCTCGGCCGCACTGGGCGCCCTCACGCGCCTGATCACCAATGCCATTCCGCCTCTCATCGACCAGCTGGCCACCTCGCGGCCGGGGAGGGTCTATCGTGATGCCCTCGCCCTCCTCGAGCGTCCTCTGCTGGCGCATGTGCTCGCGGTGACAGGCGGGAACCAGTTGCGGGCCGCTCGTCTCCTCGGGCTGAATCGCAACACGCTCCGCAAGCGCTGCCGGGAGCTGGCGCTACCGCTGCCGCGCGCGGCGCGCCGGGAGGTAGGCAACGCACAGCCGGTGATTCCCGGCGCCCGCTAACGAAGCCAGCCCGAGGTCAGGCTCGCTGTCCGAGCTTGACCCCGGGCGATCCTCCGCGCGCCGCAGGGGAGAATGCGGCCGGCGGAAACCTCACGGGTGATCAGCACCTGCTCCAGCGCGAGAAACTGCCCGTCGCGCCCGCTCCCCCGGCGATGTTTTCCGAGAATGGCCGCGAACACAACGAGCCACGGATGCGTCGTACCTACCAAGAGCACCGCGCTCAGTCCGGAGACGACGGCCAGGGTGAGCAACGTCGGCCGGGGGCCGAAGCGCTCGCGGGCAGGCCGAGACCTCCCTCTTGACAGATACTCAACTCATGTTTAGTATAAGTATAAGACCTCCCGGCTGATGGGGAGTGGAGGTATCCCGTGAACACGATGGAACGCTTACTCAACGAGGAAATCACCCGATTTATGGATCGTCTGGCCGCCACGGTGCCCGACAACGGCATCGAGCGTATGCGAGGCACGAATCCCACCCTCTCTCAGCGTCTCGACGAGGTAGATGCGACCTTGGCAGGAATCCGGAGCTCGCTGATGGACGGCTATGGCCGGTGGAGGCGGGCCCTCGACGACCTCGAAAATCTGTGGGCTCTGGCGGCCTGGCGGTCAGCCGCGTCGGAAGAGGCGTCCGAAAAGGCCGCCGCTCTCGCGGCCTGAGGCCGACCGCTCGGCAGCGTAATCGCGGCGAATCGTATCGAACCGCTGCCAATAGTCGGGCAATTCCCGCGCGAGGGCGACCTGGATCGCCATCAGCCGCTCGACGGGATCGGTGGCGGCCTGTCCCGCCAGAGCGATTTTGGTCCGCAGGCCGCCGTCGAGCGGGGTGACGAGATGCGTGTGCAGCCGGGTGAGCAGCTGGCAGACAATTTGGTCGAACTCGGCGCGGTCCTCTTCACGGTGGGCCACGGGGGCCGGCAGACCCCGAGACCGGCGCCCCTTCACCACAATGTCGAGGCAGGCGACCTCCACGGCTTCCTCGATGCGCTGCCGGATCCCCGCGCTGATGCGCGTGGCCAGATTCCCAGCTTCCGGATCGCGAAAAGGCATCGGTGACGGTCAGGCGAACAACCGCTCCAGTCCCGCCTGCAGGGGGACCGGGGTGAGATTGAAGGCTCTGGAGAACGGCGCGGGATCGCAGGTGTTGTCCTCGCCCAGCATGGCGATCTGGTCCGTGGTAAGCGGGAAGGCGGGGATCGTCTGAAGCACGGCCGCGAGCGTGCGCATCAGCGCGATAGGCAAGTGGACCTTCCGCACGTGGCGATGGCCGAGGGCATGCCCGATCGCGTCGAGCAACTCAACCATCGTGACAGCGGCGGGTCCGCCCACGTCGTAGATCTGCTTGATGGTGTCCGGCCGGGAGAGAGCGCGCTGAAACGCCTCGGCCACCTGCTCGACGGGGATGGGCTGGAGCCTTTGTCGTCCTTCCCCGACGATGGGGACCACAGGGAGGCGCCGGATCATCCCGGCGAGCATCGAAACAAACGCGTCGCCCTTTCCGTACATGATGGATGGCCGGAAGATCGTCCAGGGTAGCGCGCTGGCGCGCACGGCCTCCTCGGCGAGCCACTTGGTTTGGTGGTACTGCGAGCGCGCGCTGGCCGAGGCCCCGAGGGCGCTCATGTGCAGATAGCGGCGGACACCGGCCGCCGTAGCCGCCCCGAGGACATTCAGGGTCGCATCCACGTGGAGGCGTTCGAAGGTGATACCGCGGCGACGGTGCTCGCGAATGATGCCGACCAGGTGCACCACCGCATCGCAACCGCCCATGCCCTCATCGAGAGTCTGGCGGACCAGCACGTCGCCCTCGACCCGCTCGATGGCCTCCTGGCCCCGCAGGTCGTGCTCGGAGCCGCGCCGAACGAGGCAGCGCACCTTGAAGCCCTCGGCCCGCAGGGCGTGGATGACCACCCGACCCACGAACCCGGTCGCCCCGGTCACGAACACGGTCTGGAAGGCGCCCACGATCTAATCATACCCAAGTGACCGGCTCCGCGAGCGATCACGTTGAGGTGGCCGACAGCGGCGAGGGGCCCTGTTACATCCGCTGCTCGACGAGTCGCTGGAAGAACCGGCGCAGCTCGGGCAGGGAGGCAAAAAGCGCATTGAAGGCGTCGCGATCCACGGTGAGCACGTTGACGGGCGTCAGGCTCCTCACGGTGGCGGTCCGGGGACTGTCCTTCACGAGTGCCACTTCGCCGAAGGACTCGCCCCGGCCGAGGGTGGCCAGCACGACCTGGCCTCCGTCCCGGTTGTCCTTCACCACCGCCACCTCGCCGTCGGCAATCACGTAGACGCAGTCACCCCGGTCGCCCTCGCGACAGATCACCTCGTCCGGCCCGAAGTGGGCCCGTCCGACTCCGAATCCTTTGTCCGTGCGAAGCTGAACGATATCGGGCGGTAGGATCAGGTCGAGCGTCCAGTCCAGGGCCACCCGCAGTTTCCGATCGAAGCCGGGGAGCTTCATCAAGTAGACGGTCCGCCACAGCCACCAGGCGAGGAATCCGGACAGCTTCATACCGAAAACCTCGGCCACGGCCGAACGGTGCCCGAGAGAGCCCATCTTGCCGAGGGCTCTGAAGAAGAAGACCTGTTTCGGATGTCCGCGCAGGGTGGCCACGATGTTCCTGGCTAGGCAGCGGGCCTCGCGGACCGCATGCTGAGCCGTGGGCGGCGCGGGCTCGCCGGTCTTACCGTCGAGCACCCAGGCGCAGTCGCCGACCGCCCACACCCCTGGACACTCCGGCACTTCCAGATGCGCATCGACGACGATCCGGCCACGTTCCTTTGGGCAGGGCAGGCTGGCCACGAGCGGGTTTGGCGCGGACGGGACGGTGCTGACGAGGGTCTTGGTGGCGATGTGCTCGCCACTATCGAGCTGGGCATAGCCGGCGGTGGCCCCCGTGAGCTTCGTGTTGAAGCGGATCTCGACGCCGCGGCGCATCAAGAGCTTCTGGGCGAACATGCCCAGACTGCTCGGCAGTTCGGGCAGGATGATCGTCCCCGCGTGGAGCAGCACCACGCGGATTTCCTGGGCCATGGTGTGCCGAAAGCTCCGCGCGGCCGCCCTCACGAAGTCGTTCAGCTCGGCCACCGCCTCTACCCCTGAGAACCCCCCACCGGCCACGACGAACGTCAGCAGGGCGCGGCGCACCTCGGGGTCGGGCTCGACGTCGGCTTGCTCGAGCGCGTCGATGGCATGGTTGCGGATGGTGAGGGCGTCGGCCATGTACTTGAAGGGCAGCGCGTGCTCGGCCAGGCCGGGAGCGCCGGCAAAACTGGTGACGTTCCCTAGCGCGAGGACCAAATGGTCGTACTCGAGTGCCGACGGGCGGGAGCCGAGGCCTTGGCCGATCATGATCCGCTTCTTCCCGAGGTCGATCGACTCGATGGTTCGGGTATAGAGATTGGTCCGCGGGCAGAGGCGCCTGATGGGCGCGATGGTGTCGATGAGCCCGATGCTGCCCGAGATCACCTCGGGCAGCATCGGCTGGAAGACCATGTAATTGTCTTTGCTGATCAAGGAGATCTCGACGCTCGGGTCGGCGCCGACGAGCTTCTCCAGGGTCAGCGCGGTGTAGACACCCCCGAAGCCACCTCCCAGGATCACGATCCGTGTGCTCGGTGTCGTCATGCGTCACGCTCCGTGGGCAGGCTCGAGGCCGGGGGCTTCGTGCCACCTGTCGCCGCGAAATCCGCCCTGCCTACTGAGACACGAGTCGGACCGCGTCCGGTGCGGCAGCATCTACCCGAGAAGCTCGACGCGATCCCCTACCGCGATCCGGCCGCCTATCACCACGCCGCAGTCAAGGGCCATGCGCCCCCCGAAATCGCGCGCGATTCGCCGCAGCACCGAGTGGTCCTGCTGAAGAGTGTCCGGGTCGAACGTCGTCATCACACACCGCGCGCGCAGGCTGACGACGTCGATGACAGTCGGCCCGATCCGGATCCGCCGACCAGGCCAGGTCCGCTCGACTAGCCCCGGCACTCCCGCGATTACGATGTTGGGACGGAGCCGCCGGTGGTCCACCCCCAGGCGCTGGATGGCGCCATCGGTCGCTATCAGTAGAGGGAGGACGTCGAAGCGTTTGGCACCGTCATCGCGTACGAGGCGGGCATCGGCCCCCGCGGCGGCCCCCACGGCGGCTGCCGACTCAGGGGCGGCCCATGGTCGCCCGTTGATCAGGGGCTCGCCGTCCGGGCCGAGGGTGCCACGCAAGCCCAGCAAGTCGGGTCGGGTTCGCGCCGTCACGATCCGGCCGCCCGCATCCTGCACGTGGACAATTCGGTCGCCGACGATGCCGCGGTCGGTCAATACCGCCGTTTCGATCCGCTCGCCCGCCAGTGACTTGACGGGATACCGCCATAGCTCGCTGACCCTCATGCGGATTAGGACACAAGGAACGCGCTGGCAGATTCACCGAGATGAGGACCGAAGGCAGCGGCCTCAGCCTCGTGGGTCCGGCGCAGCGAGCCTTGCGAGGAGGAAGCTTCGCAGGCGGGCTTTCAGGTCGGCGGGCATCTCGAGGCGCCGGCCGTCCGCCACCAGATCGCGCGTCTTCGTGTACGTGTTGACATAGGCCGTGCACTCGTCGCATTCATCGAGATGCCGCTCGAGGTCGTCCCCGACCGTCACTCCCAGCATGCCCTCCAGATAGTCACCCATGATCTCGAGCGCGTCCTGGCACGTCATGGCTCGCCGCTTTGCTGGAGCAACTTGGCCACCAGACCGGTCCACCCCGTCTGATGACTGGCGCCGACCCCGACGCCGGTGTCGCCGTTGAAGTACTCATAGAAGAGAATCAGGTCGCACCAGTGGGGGTCTTGCTGGAACTTCTCCGCCGCCCCATAGACCGGCCGTTGTCCATCGGACGCTCGCAGGAAGATCCGGATCAAGCGTCGCGACAGCTCGGCGGCCACCTGCCACAGACTCATCTCGCGATCGGAACCGGTCGGACAGGCGACAGTGAAGCTGTTGCCGAAGAAGTAGTGAAATTTCTGCAACGACTCGATGAGCAAGTAGTTCACGGGGAACCAGACTGGTCCGCGCCAGTTGGAAGTGCCGCCGAAGAGCGCGCTCGAGGATTCGGCCGGCTCGTAGTCCACGCGGTGCCGCATGCCATCGATGTCGAGCACGTAGGGATGATCGCGATGGAATCGCGACACGGATCGAACCCCGTACGGCGATAGGAACTCAGAACGCCGCGGCCCCCTGGGATCTCGTCGAGGGAGGGCTTCGGGAGATCCGCGAGGTGCACGCTGTCGGGCTTGCCGGGATACACCGCGATGGCCTTCATAGGCTTCCTCCGAGTTGGCGCTCTAGACCCTGCTGGGTGGTCAGCCCCGTCCTTCAGCGGGCCTGGGCGGCGCTATCGGATTGGACACCGGCGCCACCGGCCTCGGTTCGACCGGCCCCCGGGCCGCCGCCCTGATGCCGCCGGCCTGGGCCGCCGACCTGTTCATTCGGGCTGACGCTGGGGATCGACAACGCCGCGTGCTCCTCGCCCGGGCCACAGAAGATTTGACATCTGCGTCACAGCGTTTTGACACATGCCTCGAGCCGGCGGGTTAGACATCGACCTGGCAGTCGACTCGCACACTGACAACACGAGGAGGAACACATGAAGCCGACGACGGTAGTGCTCGCAGCTCTGATGGTGATGGGCGGGCTCCTGGTGGGGAAGCCGGCACCGGCCGAAGAGAATGGTCCGCAGTTCGAGGTGACGGTGACGAACCTGACGCGCGGCCAAACGTTCACCCCGGTTCTGGTGGCCAGCCACCGCGAGGGCGTGACGCTGTTTACGCTCGGGGCACCAGCAAGCCCACAACTGGCCATCCTGGCCGAGGAGGGCGACACCGCGCCGCTCGCCCAGCTGCTTCTGGTCACGCCCGGGATCCGCGACGTCGCCGATTCCGGCCCGCCGCCCGGCGGCTTCGTCGCTCCCGGGCAGTCGAAGACGGTCGTGGTAGACGCCGGCCGCGGAGCCGACCACATCAGCGTGGCCGCGATGTTGATTCCCACCAACGATGGCTTTTTTGCCCTCAACGGCGTACGGGCGCCCCGAGGGAACGAAGTGCTCACGTACGTTTCTCCGGCCTACGACTCGGGCAGCGAGCGGAACGACGAATTGTGCGCGAGCATCCCTGGCCCCAACTTCACCGAGTGTGGGGGCCCCGGTGGGGGCGGGCAGCCTGCGGGAGGCGAGGAGGGATACGTCCACATTCATGCCGGTATCCATGGCATCGCCAACCTCGTCCCCAGTGCGCGGGACTGGCGTAACCCCGTGGCGCTCATCACCATCCGACGGATCCGGTAGTATCCCAACCCAGACTGGGCGGCTGCGTGGGGATGGCGCCTGCCTGTCTTGACCGAAAGTCGGTGCTTCCACGCGGCCGCCGTCGTTCGAAAACGGTATGCTAGGAGTCCCTCCAGGGGGTGCTTTATGCGAGGGCTGATCGCTGCGATAGGGATGACAGTTGTCGCCGTCTCGCCGGCTCTCGGCGCGGACGGGATCGTCACGAAGCCGAGCGCGTTCTCCGTGGCGGAGACCGTCGAGCGTCTGGAGAAGAGCGCCCGCGAACGGGACTTCGTCATCGTGGCTCGCATCGACCACGCGGCAGCGGCGCTCAAGGCGGGACTGGAGTTGCGCCCGACCGTCCTGCTCATCTTCGGCAACCCCAAAGGGGGGACACCGCTGATGCAGAGCGCGCCGTCGATCGGTCTCGACCTGCCTCTGAAGGCCCTGGCCTGGGAGGATGCGACCGGCCGGATTTGGCTGGCCTACAACGACCCCCAATGGCTGGCCCAGCGTCACGGACTCAGCGGGCAGCCTGAGCTGGTGCGGCGGATGTCCACGGCGCTTGACCAATTGACAGACGCGGCAACCAAGCGCTGAGGCCCCGGCGCCGCGCCAGAAGCCGGGGTCGCCTAGCTCCGCAGGTGACCTGTTGGCACACAGGCCGCCACCAGATTTAGCACGGCTGTCACATATGGTCCCCGCCGGCCGCCTACGCTCCTGAGCAGCTGACCGAGGAGGTTACACCATGGGAAAAAGAGGGACGCGTTTGCTTGCCCGACTTGCCCTGGCGGGGCTGGTGCTCATCACGGTACCCGCCTCGACCTGGAGCCAGGCCCCCTCGAACCTCGACGCCCTGCTGACGGGCTTGCTCGCCGAGGAGCCCGCCTTGCGCCAACATTCGTTGCAGGCAATCGTCAGGCTGGGCGATCGCGCGGCCATCCCTCCCCTGATCGATGCGCTTGTCTTCGACCTCTTCCTGGACTCGAGCGTCGTGAGCGCGCTCGAGCAGCTGTCGGGCCAGCGATTCGGTCGTGACTGGCGCCAGTGGGTGGAATGGCTGGAGACCCAGCGGACGCTGCGACCCTCTCCCGGATACGTGGCGTGGAAGGGTGATCTGTTCAGCCGAATCGATCCCGCGTTCGCCGAGTTCCTCTATCCGGGGGTCAAGCATCGGGCGCGTATCGAGGAGATCCAGTGGGGTGGCGTCCGCAAGGACGGCATTCCCGCCCTCACCAATCCCCGACACATCAGGCCGTCGGCGGCGACCTACCTCACCCCGGACGAGCTCGTGCTGGGCCTTTCCGTCAACGGAGACGCCCGCGCCTATCCGCTCCGTATCATGGACTGGCACGAGATGGCCAACGACGTGGTGGGCGGTACGGCGATCGCGATCGCCTACTGAACGCTGTGTGGATCAGCGATCCACTATGAGACCACCGTGCGTGGTACGACATACGTGTTTGGCTCGTCCGGGTTCCTGTTCCGCAGCAACAAGCTGATGTATGACCAAGCAGACGAAGAGCCTCTGGCATCACTTGCGCGGGGAGCCGGTGGTGGGTCCCCTCGCCGACAGCGGCATCACGCTCACCGTGCGCCCGGTGGTCACCACCACCTGGCGGGAGTGGCGCCGCGCCCATCCCACCACCTCGGTGCTCGACATCAACACAGGCTACGTCCGGGACTACACTCCCGGCCGGCCGTATGGTCGATACTACGAGAGTCCCGAGACCATGTTTCCGGTGTCGCCGCGCAACCCGAAGCTCCGCACCAAGGAGTTTGTGTTCGCCCTCCGCCTGCCGGGGCAGGCCAAGCTCTACCCGCTGGAGGTGCTGGCCCGCGAACCCGTGGTGAACGACACCGTTGGAGGCACCCCGGTCGTGATCGTCGCCCAGGCCGCCAGCCGTACCGTGCGCGCCTACCAGCGGGGCGGCCACCGCTTCCGCCCCGGCCACGCGGTCGGAGAGCTCGTCGACCAGGACACGGGTGAGGTCTGGATCATCGAGGAGGAAGGGTTGGCTCGGTCCGGCAGCGCCAGCCGGCTCCCACGGCTGTCCGGACATCTCGCCTACTGGTTTGGCTGGCACGCCTTTCACCCCGACACGCCGGTGTACGGTAAATAGGAGAGGACAGCCCGCCGGGGCGAGCCAGAGCCTGAGGAGAAGAGTATGACGACGATCCGGATGGTGGACCCGGCGCGGGTCGCTGGCAAGACGCGCGAGATCTTCGATGCGGTGCTTCGCCGAGAGGAAAAGGTGTTCGGCGCGACGAGCGTTTCGAACATCTGGCGCTGCCAGGGGCAGGTGCCGGACTACCTCGAAGCCAACTGGGAGCGCTCGCGTGCTCTGATGCAACGGGGTCGCTTCGCCCCTCTCCAGCGCGAGCTGATCGCCACTGCGGTCTCTGTGGCCAACGCGTGTACCTACTTCCGGAGCTAGAACCGCGTGACCAGATCGACGAGCCAGTCGGGCATGTGCCCGACCAGCCACGTTTCTACGGCTTTGTCGGTGCCGCTCAAGGTCAACATTCCGACCAGGAGCAGGAGGCCACCCATCAGCGGTCTGCCGATGACAGCTACCCGTGCGAGAGAGGCCTCGCGCGCGGCCACGAGGCGCCGGGATCCGTAAGCCAGACCGAGCACAGGTACGACGGCGCCGATTCCGAAGGACAGCATCACCGCGCCCGCGCGGGTCAAGTCCTGGCTACCGGCGGCCAGGGTGACAGCGGCGGCGAGGGTGGGGCCGGTGCACGGTGTCCACACAATACCGAGCAGGAGGCCCAGCACGAACTGACCACCAAGCCCGGCCGAGAGCCGCCCGGTCAGCGCGCCGGCACCCCGGGCTAGCGGCCCCGCCACCCAGGCCGCCGCCTCCTGAAGTCGGGGCACGAGAAGGACGAGGCCGACAAGCAGCATCAACATCGCCGCCGTCATTCGGGCAGCGTCGCGGTCGAAAGCGGCGGCGAAGCCCAGTGAAGCGAAGAGCAGCCCGGTGGCCGCCAACGTCAGGACAAGGCCGCCGGCGAGCGCCAGCGGGCCGTACCGGTGGCGTTGCAGCGCGCTCGCCACCACGATCGGCAGGAGCGGCAGGACGCAAGGTGAGAGCACCGAGAGTGAGCCGGCGAAGAAGCCGAGAACGGCGGCGCCCATGCGGACTCAGCCCTCCTGACGCGCGCTAGAGCGATGCTTCGAACACCTTGCGGATCTCCTCCGGCCGACCGTCGTTCACCGAGCGGGCCTTCTCCGTCTTGCCCTTGTAAGCGATGACGGTGGCCTGATGATGCACGTTCAATTCCCGCAGCACGTTCTTGCTCGAGTCGAAGTCGACGCGGAACACGGCGACCTTGGCGAACGCGGGGTCCGTCGAGAGCCTATCCACGATAGGCTTCTGTTTCTTGCAGACCGGTCACCACGGGGCATGGACCTCGACGACGATGCTCTGCCCGGCTTCCTGCGCGGCCGCGAACGCCTTGGCGTCGAACGGTTTCACCTCGGCCATGACCGCCGAGGCGGGAACGAGCGTGAGAGCAAAGGCACCAAGAATCAGCTGTCGGCGCTGCATGCGGCTTCCTTCCCGGCCTTCCGGCCAATCGGACACACGTTCACGTACGCTACGCTACTATCGCATCGGACGCCCTGATGTTGTCATCAAGTTGTGAACAAGAATCCGCCGGCCGAGCGCTCTTCGCGGTCGTCTCCCCTCTATCCGGCCGGGGGCTCCAGGAAGCTCTCCGTCCTGGGATGGCGCACGACGCAGCTGCTGAGCGCACCCCAGGTCGCCACGCAGAACGGCACGAGGAAGGTCAACGGAATCTTCCAGAGCAGCGCCGCCGTCCCCGGTGTGAGAAGTAGGGTATCCCCTTGATTGATGACGGTGAGCACGGGCCCCACCACGAGCGCCACCCGCAACGAGCGGCCGAGCATGGGACGATGGCGCAACGAACAAGCGCGGCATTTGGCGACGTCACCCGTTGCGGACGGGAACCGAAAGCTCGTACGGTCGCTCAGCGACTGGCGACATCGAGCACACACCCGCACTCCGCTCTCCTTTGTCGGTCAAGGTAGCGAATCGGGCAGGGACAGTCCTCCCCGCAGCGCGTCGGCGGAGGCCGTGACGGCGCCCGAAACGTAGGCGGGCCGCACGACCTCCCACGTCCACGCCAGCCCCCCGGGCCAGACGCCTCATGCTCTCCGATGGCGGCAATCGGATCGCCCGACGTCAGGTGCATGGGTTACGATGCCGTCAAGGGGCGAGGACGGTGCCGTTCAGTACGGTGCGGCCGGTGATCGGCACCGGGTTGAGGAGCGCCTGCATGACGAAGCAGCCCCGCTCGGCATTGCGCACGACTTTGGCCACGCGATCGGGCGGGTCCGGCGAATCGATCTCCAGCGTGGTCTCGGCGCCGAGCATCCGACCCTGGATCGTGTCGTTCAGAACCGAGCCGTCCACGCGGTAGCGCGCCGTCACCCGCATTCGCATCCCCTTCACCGTGACCTTCAGCATGTGCCCGTACCGGGACACCTGGGTCATGAGTCAGAAGGCGAGGGCGGCGCTGAAGTACATCAGGGGCGTGGGAGCGGAGCCCAGACCGCCGAGGGTTGGCCCCTCGTCGGAGGCGAAGGTCATATGACCGGCGCCGCCCCGGCTGACTGTGGCTAGCTTGAGAAATGGCGTGACGAGGTTGACGTCGGCGTCGAACACGATCTCGCGGCTCTGGACCTTGGGATCCAGCCCATCGGGCACGGTGGTCATGGTGACTCCTTCCTGAAAGGGGAGGCCGGGTGGGGCCCGGGGGTCGACATCATGAAGCACGCAGTCCGGTAAGGACCTCCACCGTCCGGGCCGGTTCCGACCGCCGCGTATAGTCGGGATCGGCATCGACGGCGCGGATGATGCCCTGACGATCGATCACGAAACGAGCTGGGATGGGCAGGCGCCAGGTACCATCGCCATTGCCCTGGGCCAGGTCGATGCCGAACTTGAGGTAGATCTCGCGCAGGTCGTCGGGCAAGGTGAAGACCAGGCCGTATGCCTCGGCCACCTTGTTACCGAAGTCACGCAGAAGCTCGAAGGGCAGGGGCTTGGGCTCCTCGGTCTCGCGCGGGGTACGGGCCACCTGGGGCGAGATGACGGCCAGGGTGGCGCCGGCGGCGGTGATCTCGGGCAGGGCTTCCCGCAGAGCCTCCAGCTCTGCGTTGCAGTACGGTCACCAGCGGCCGCGGTAGAACGACAGCACGACGGGGCCACAGGCCGCCAGCCCCCGGAGGCCGACGGGCTGTCCGCTCACGTTGGGCAAGGTGAAGTCGGGAGCGGGCTGTCCGATCTTGACCACTCGATTCATGATGCCGGCGGCGCGCAGATCGGTGACGCTCCGCTCCATGATCTCCCGAGCCTCAGGCGGGATCCGTCCCTTGGCCATCTCTCGCATCGCATCGAGCTTTTCCTGAAGTGCCATGGCATCCTCCTCGGTCGAGGCGCCCCGCGCGCTCGAATGAGATCCGGGACGGCGGGCATGCCCCTATCGCATCCCACGCGGTCCGGGTTCGCGCCGGTGCTCCTCAATCGCACTATCGACGACCGTATCACTATATTGAACGAACGGTCAAGAACGCGACCGAGGTGCGGGACGGGACTGGCCCAGGAACAGCACGTCCTCGAAGTCGCCGGGCGACCGGCCTATCCGCCCGGGCAGCAGTCCCGTCACATGTTCTTGACCGACCGTTCAGGAACTGATATTCGTTGGAGCGTGGCCCGACCCAAGGAGTTCGAGCGCGACGTGGTCGTCGACCGGGCCATGCACGCCTTCTGGTCCCGGGGATACGAGGCGACGTCCATCCAGCACCTCGTGGGCCGCATGGGTATACAGCGCGGCAGCCTCTATGACACCTTCGGGGACAAGCGCGGACTCTTCTTCGCCGCCATCGACCGTTACGACCGGGTGGTGACGACGAAGCTCCTGGCTACCCTCGAGGATGAGGCGTCCGGGAAGGCGGCCATCCGGCGGTTCTTCCAGCTGAAGGTCGAGGTATCCCTGGAAGCCCGCCGTCCCCGTGGCTGCCTGGTGACGAACTCGGCGGCGGAGCTGGCCTCGCGCGATCGAGGCACGGCCGCCAAGGTCCGCGCGGTGCTCGGGCGGATCGAGGCCGCCTTCCACCGCGCCGTGGTGCGTGCCCAGAAGGCCGGGGAGATCGACCCAACTCGGAACGCGCGTGCCCTGGCGCGCTTCCTGACCAGCAGTGCCCAGGGACTCTCGGTGATGGCCAAGGCCTCCCCCGATCGGGCCGTTCTCGAAGACATCGTCAGGGTGACCTTGGCTGCTCTGGAGTGACACGCCCTCCGACTTCTACGCACCTCGCCAAGGAGGATGTATGACTGCGGTGAAGACTGATCCCAGCTGGTTGACGGAGTTCCGGGCCCGGTACGCCGAGTGGTGGCCACACGCGTGCCCGATGATCGAGCGTCACGACTACGCCGCGGCGTTCAAGACATACCCGTGGCCAACTTTTGCGACGACGCCGTGGACGCCGCTGGTGAAACCGCTCGCGGAGAGCCGGATCGGCGTCGTGACCACGGGCGGACTCTATCGGGCCGGGGTGGACGACGCCTTCGACGGCCACGCGCCGGCGGGCGATTGGAGCTTCCGCGCCATTCCCGCGGAGGTGCCGATCCAGAAGCTGGCCATCGCGCATGAGCATTTCGCTCACGAGGTGGCCGAGACGGACATGAACACGATCTTTCCCCTCGACCGGCTTCGGGAGCTGCAGGCGGCGGGAACCGTCAAGGGTCTGGCTGACGTCCACTACAGCATCATGGGTTATTGCCCGCGCGCGGCGGATCTTGCCGAGAGCACTGCCCCCGCCATCGCCGCCGGGCTTCTCGACGCCGGCGCCGACGTGGCTCTCGTCATACCCGTCTGACCCATCTGTCACCAGTCCGGTGGACTGGTGCAGCGGGAGATCGAGGCGTGGGGGATTCCGACCATCTCGCTGTCGAACAATCCGACAGCGACCCGGCGACTCAGCCCGCCGCGCTGGGCCCACGTGCGCTTCCCACGCGGCAGCATGCTGGGGGAGCCCGGGAATCGCGACAAACAGCGCCGCGTCCTGACGGACGCCCTACAGGCCATGGTCGCCATGACGGAGCCGGGCGGCTTCGTCGAGCTGCCCTATCGCTGGGAAGCGGACCCCGTGATGTGGCGCGGCAAGCCCCTCCGCGAGAGCTCGTACAGCTAGTCAGCCGCCGCGAGAAGGTCACTCGACGGACGATACCCCCGATATCGTGAATGCGGTCGGAGCGCGCTTACGGGCGCGTGGGATCCGGGTGGTTCATTGCCGGCGAGCCGTCCGGACTGGCTTCAAGGCGGGGGCCCTCGCGGAGGGGCTTGCCACCGCGCGGGGTGAGTTCATCGCCATCTTCGATGCCGACTTCGTCCCGCCGTCCGACTTTCTGCGGGCCACGCTTCCGCATTTCCGTTCAGACGTGGCCGTCGTGCAGGCCCGCTGGGGCCATCTCAACCGCTCCTTCTCCCCCCTCACCATCGCCTAGGCGCTGGGGATCGACGGGCACTTCGCGGTCGAACAGTCGGCCCGGGCCCGAAGTGGTCTGTTCCTGAATTTCAACGGGACGGCCGGGATCTGGCGGCGCGCCGCCATCGAGGACGCGGGCGGCTGGACTCATGACACCCTGACCGAAGACCTCGATCTGAGCTACCGCGCCCAGCTACGAGGCTGGCGGATCGTGTACCGCCCCGAGATCGTGTGCCCGGCCGAGCTGCCCGTGGTCATCAGCGGCTTCAAGTCACAGCAGCGGCGATGGGCTAAGGGGTCGATCCAGACCGCCGTCAAGCTTCTACCGAGGGTGTGGGCCGCGCCGTTGCCTCGCTGGATCAAGTATCAGGCCTTCGTGCACCTCACGGTCTACATGATTCATCCCCTCATGCTCGCCGGTCTCCTGCTGGCCATGCCGCTCCGTATCGTGTCGGACTTGACCCTGGGAGTAGGATGGCGCGAGCTGGCCGGTCTACTGTTCGCGCTGGCCACCATCGGTCCGGGGACGATGCTCGTCTACGGTCAGTCCGTGCTCGCGAACGATGGTGGCAGCGGATCTGGCAGCTCCCGACCATCATGGTGATCGGCGTCGGTGTTGCCCTCAGCACCAGCCTGGCCGTGATCGATGCCTTCGTGGATCGGCGAAGCGAGTTCGTTCGCACGCCGAAATTCGGGATCGCGGGCCGGAAGGGGACGTGGCGGGGTAAGCGCTACGGGCGGACCGCGCCGTGGGGTGGCGTCGGCGAGCTGATGCTCGGCGTGTACTGCGCTATCACTGCCGGGCTCTTCTGGCGCGATGGGCAATACGCGGTGGCGCCGTTTCTCACCCTCTACACGGTAGGCTTTTTCACCGTCGGTCTGCTCACGGTCGGGCAGTCGCTGACGCTCACCGGCCACCGACGCGAGCGGGCGGTAGCCCTTGGTTTCGTACTGGTCTTGGTCATCGGCAGCACCGCGTCACCCGTGACGGGCACGGAGCGCCCTCCGCTGCTCCCCGCCGTCGGTGACGCGCTGGTAGCGGAAGGCTTCTTTCCGTGGGAGGCGCGTCAGGGCAAAGTCACCTTCGTCAAGCTGGACGTGGCCGACCCCAATGACGATCTCGGGCCCCAGGTGATGGCCTTCAATGCCGCTAGCGGTCGCGTGTACGCCATGGATCCACCTCGAAAGGTTCCGAACCTCAAAGCGAACTTTCCGTCGGGGGTCTACCAGATCGCGGTAGATACTGCCAACGCCACCGACATCCTGAGCCTCCCCCACGCTCCGAAGCCCCCGATCGTGATCCGGCCTTGACCGCCGACGCGCGTGGCTGAGGAGGCGCCGCCCCTAGCCCGCCGCATCCGGCCCCAGCCCCGGCGTGTCTAGATCTCAAGAGAGTCATCCGGCATGCGTGACGCGCTTCGGCTCCTCTGGCCCGAGTACTGATCGAGGCGGCCGGCTTGGCCTCTTCATGCTGTCGGCGAGCTTGTTCGGGATCCTGGCCTGGCTGTCGGCCGGTGTGGTACTGCTAGCGGACAGAGCCCTCGGGTTCCGCGCGGGACTGACCGTCCGCGATCCCGACGGGCATGCCCTGCAGTTTCGCTCACCATGACGCAAGGAGGGGTCGATGGCTGACGAGTTCGAATACATCTCCGAGAGCCGCCTGGAGTTCCGCCACGGGTACCGCCATGCGTATCTGGGCGAGGTGCCCACCCCCGTCGTTTACGGCGTCCAGGGCGCCCTCCGCCAGTATTACGGCGCCAAGGAAGGCCCTCCTATCGCCTCCACGCTCGACCACATCGTAGCGGCCGTGGCCGGCTGAATGTTCGGCACTCTGCGTGGCGCCCTGGCAGGGCGCAAGATCGCTTTCGACCGAGACTCGTTCCAGGCCACCGTCAAGGGCCGCATCGTCGGAATCGGCAAGACGATTCGGATTAAGTCGATACACGTGCACTACGATCTGGCTATCCCCGCCGAGGCGCGCGAGGCCACCGAGCGGGCCCTGACCGTTCACCCTCTGGGCTGTCCGGCCCATCAGAGCGTGAAAGATGCCATCGAGATCACGTGGGATGCGAGTCTCAGAGTGGGAAACGAAGTTGTGTCGATACGCGAGGACGGCCATGCCCCTTCCGCCTAGGGATTTCACCACGATCGGTCCCAAGCTGGGTGAGCGCTTTCCTGACGTTCGCCTGCCCGACCAGACGGGGCAGGTGGTTGACCTCCACGCCGCTCGCGGCCGCCAGCGGGCGCTCGTGGTTTTCCACCGTAGCGCCGAGTGGTGACCGTTCTGCAAGACGCAGCTGGTTCAGCTGCAGCAGGTGGCAGAGAAGCTCCGGGAGAGCGGCGTCGCGCTGTTCGCCCTCAGCTACGATTCAGTCGACGTTCTGAGAATCTTCACCGAGAAGCACGGCATCACCTTTCCGCTGCTGTCCGACGGGGGCAGCCACGTCATCCGGCAACTGGGTCTGCACAACGAGCGGGTGGCCGAGGATCATGCTGTCTACGGAATCGCGGCCAATCCGCGACACGTGGGATTGCCGTATCCCGGGGTGTTTGTCCTCGACCAAGACGGAACCATCGTTCAGAAACGATTTCACGAGAGCTACCGAGTGCGTGACACGGGCGCGGGAGTCATCGCCCAGACACTCGATCTGTTGGAGTCGAGTGACGGCGCCGGCGCGGTCGATGAAGGAGGCGCGGTCTCGGTGAGGGGGTGGCTGGACTCACCGACCTATGTGTGGTTCCAGCGCCTGCACCTGAACGTCGAGGTCGTGATGGCGCCCGGCGTTCACATCTATGATCAGCCCGTGCCCCGGGGTTTCGTGCCGCTCTCGATCGGGGTGGAGCCGATCGATGGCTTGGAGGTCGGGACCGTGTCCTGGCCGAGTCCGCGCCTCTTTCGCATGGACGGACTGGATGAGACGTTCTGGGTCCACGAGGGCACCGCACGCGGCGCGTTGCCGCTGACGTTCATGGGGGCGCCAGGGGCAGGGGACCATGTCATCAGAGTCACCGTTGCCTACCAGGCCTGCAGTGCGTCGGTGTGCTTGGTGCCGTCGTCGCTGCGGCTGGAGCTGCCGGTGAAGGAGATGGCGCTCGTCGGTCGCGAACTCCCGAGACCAACGTCCACGACCTAGCCGAGGAGCTTATCGCCGCTCGTCGCCCGGCGGTCAGTTGTCGACAGGTGGGGCGCCCTTCTGCAGCCCCTGGAGGAGCAGGCGGCGTAACCGTTCGCGCATTTCGGCGGGCATCTCAACGCGCCCGACCTCAGCTCCGAGCTCACGGGTCTTGCGGTATGTGTTGAGGTAGGCGACGCAGGGTGCGCAGCCGCGCAGGTGCTGCTCGAGGTCAGCGACAAGCGCGGCGCCAAGCTCGGCTTCCAGATAGTCGGCGAGGAGCGCGATCGCCTCCTGGCAAGTCATGCTGGACCTCCGGCTCCGAGACGACGGGTCAGATACTCTCGCAGGGCCATTCTCGCACGATGCAGGCGGGACTTTACGGCGGCCACCGTCTCCCCTAGGGCCTCCGCGGTCTCCTCGTTGCTGAGCTCCTCGACGTCGCGCATGACCAGGATGGCCCGATACGGTGGTGCAAGGAGCTCGATGCCCTCCTGCACGAGGCGCCGTATCTCGGCGGCGGCCAACTCGTGGTCGGGAGACTGCGACCAGTCAGCGACCAGCACAGCCCGATCGCCCTCCCGGTGCCCATCGGCCTTGAACGCGGGCAGGTAATCTTCGAGAGGGGTCTCGAGCTCGTTGCGCTTTCCTCGCCGCTTGTTGAGGGCGGTGTTGACGGTGATACGGTAGATCCAGCTGCCGAGGGCGGCGCGCCCCTCGAAGCTCGCGTGCTTGCGGAGGATGTTCAGGAAGACGTCCTGGACGATCTCCTCGGCGTCGGCGGCGTTGCGGACCACGCCGAAGGCCAGCCGGTAACACCGGCCTGCGTACCGCTCCATCAGTGTCTCCACCGCGGACGCTTCCCCGCGCGCCAATCGCGCCAACAGGGCGTCGTCCGACGTGCTGTCCAACGGTACCTCCTTTGAGGATGAGGCTCGACGGAGGCGGTGCGACCACGACCATTCGCCGGGAGCCCCGCACCGCCTCGCATTATCTCAGATCGAGGCGGACCCTCATGCCCCGCGGCCAGATTTGACACGCTGGGCGAGGATCCCGCCGCATATCTCGAGGCGCTCCCGCCGGCGGCGATCGCTGAGATCCACCTGGCCGGGCACGCCGTGAACGAAGCTGACGGCGTGAGCATTCTCATCGACGATCACGGCTCGCGGGTGGCGGCGCCGGTGTGGCGGCTGTACGAGCAGGCCGTCGCCCGCTTCGGGCCAGCGCCCACGCTGATGGAGTGGGATACGAACGTGCCTGAGCTGACGGTGCTGCTCGACGAGGCGGCCCAGGCCGATCGTATCCTGAGCGTCCGCGCGCGGGAGGAAAACACACAGAGTCCGAGAGACGTCGGGGGACGCGGTGCCGCCGCTGCGTGAGCTGCAGGCGGCCTTCGCCCGGGCCCTCCTGGGCGAGGAGGGCACGGCCGTGCCCGACGTGCTCGGCGACGGGCTCGCTCCGAGCGCGCGCGTGCAGATCTACCGGCATCACGTCCTCACCAGCCTGACCCGGGCTCTCAAGGACACCTTCCCGGTGGTGTGCCGCCTCGTCGATGAGCGGTTCTTTGACTTTGCCGCGGACCGCTACATCCGGGCGTGTCCCCCCACCGGGCCGTGCCTGTTCGAGTACGGGTTCTCCTTTCCCGAGTTCCTCGCTCTGTTCCCTCCCTGCCAGAGCCTTGCCTATCTGCCCGACGTCGCGCGTCTGGAGTGGGCGATCAATGCCGCGTTACACGCCCGCGACGAGGACCCCATCGACCCCGCCTGCCTCGCTCGAATCGGCCCGGAGGATCTGGCCAGGCTGATCGCCCGGCTCCATCCATCGCTGTCCTTCATCGACTCGCCGTGGCCGATCGATCGCATCTGGCACGCCAACCAACCCGGGGCCGATCCCGATCTGACCGTCGATCTGGGCGCCGGGGGCGTCAGGCTGCAAGTCCGCCGCTGCGGCGACGGCGTGGTCTTTTCCGCGCTCGAGCCTGCGGTCTTTGCGCTTCGCCGAGCCCTGGCGGACGGATGTGATCTGGGCGAGGCCACCGAGGCGGCTCTGTCCGCGGATGGGGACTTCGATCTGACGGTGGCCCTGCGCCGTCTCCGGGATGAGCGGTTGATCGTGGATCTCACACTTCCCGCGCAGAGAGAGGCGATTCCGTGATGACAACGGGCGTGGTCTACGCAGAGCACGGATGCGCTATCCAGTCGCGGATCGCCAGGATCACCGAGACCCTGAGACGCTTTCCGCTCTCTCTCGTGCACCTGATGTTTCGCCTGGCCATCGCCAGCGTGTTCCTCAAGGCGGGCCTCAACAAGATCGCGAGCTGGGAGCTGACGGTGCAGCTCTTCCAGGACGAGTACAAGGTTCCGGTGTTCCCGGCCGAGGTGGCGGCCATCCTCGCCACCACGTTCGAGATCGGCTGCTCGATCCTGCTGATCGTGGGACTGGTGACGCGGCTGGCCAGCGTCCCCTTTCTCGGCATGATCGCGGTGATCCAGCTCTTCGTCTATCCGAGCGCCTACGCCGAGCACCTGACGTGGGGCTCGATCCTCATCTTTCTACTCACCCGGGGTGGGGGAGCCCTCTCCCTCGACCGGTTATTTGGTCTCGAGCCGGTCCGTCGCGAGTAGACTGGAGCCGTGACCCCGACCGCCACCGGCGCCGGCCACCGATCCGACAGCGGCAGCGCCTCGACGCGGGCGCTGCGCCCGTGGGATCGGCTGAGCTTGCGCATGGCCGTCGTGTTTGCGCTGGTAACCGTGCTGGCGGTGGGGCTGGTCGGCGGAGTCATCTACCAGCGTCAGAAGCGTGAGGTCGAGGACACGCTGGGCATCCAGTTGCTCAACATCGCGCGGGTGGCGGCCCTGCTCATCGATCCGACCCTCCACGCCGAAGTGCAGCGGACGCGGCGGCAGGACTCGGAGGCCTATGCGCGCATTCGCAAGACGCTGGCGACCATTCAAGGTGAGGTGCTCCTGACCACGCCGATTTACACCCTGACCGACTACGATGCCACGGCCCGGCAGGCGCGCTTCATGGTGACCAGCGGAGGCCCGGGTGCTCCCGGCGAACCCTATCCACTGGTCCCGGAGGTTGCCGAGCCGCTCGGCTGGAGCTTCGAGGACGGAGTGGCACGCTACACGCGCGCCTACAAGAACCAGAGCGGAACGTGGATCTCGGCCTTTGCGCCGATCGTGGATGCAACGGGTCGCACCATCGCGGTGCTGGATGTCGACTATGCGATCGATATCTACCTGGATCGGTTGCGAGAGCTGGAGCGAAGCGTGCTGCTCGCCTCGCTGGCGGGCGGGCTCGGCGCGCTGATTTGCGGGTTGCTCTTTGCCCGCTATCTCACCCGCCCGATCAGCGCCCTCACGGCCGGGGTGGCCCGGGTGGCCGCGGGCGATCTCTCGCGAGCGCTCCCCGTGCGCTCGCGCGACGAGATCGGGCGACTCACCCAGGCCTTCAACCAGATGCTGGAAGGCCTTCGCCAGCGCGACTTCATTCGCAACGCCTTCGGGCGCTACGTCTCGCCGGAGGTGGCCAAGGCCCTGCTGGAATCGCCCGAGGGCCTGCGCCTCGGCGGTGAGAAGCGCGAGGTCACCGTCCTCATGTCCGATCTGCGCGGCTACACGCAGTTCGCCGAGCGCGGCGACCCCACCCGGGTCATGGACGTGCTCAACGGATATCTCGCGCGGATGGCCGAGGTGGTGATCGCCCACGGCGGCACCGTCAACGAGTTCATCGGGGACGCCGTCTTCGCCATCTTCGGTGCCCCCATCGCCCACGCCGATCACGCAGAGCGGGCGGCGGCGGCGGCCATTGCCATGCAGGCGGCCATGGTCGAGATCAATGCGACGCATGCAGCCCGCGGGCTCCCGCCCTTCGAGATGGGCATCGGCATCAACACAGGTGAAGCGGTGGTGGGCAATATCGGCTCGGAGCAGCGAGCCAAATACACGGTGGTCGGCAATGCCGTGAACGTGGCTGCGCGTGTGGAAAGCTCGACGGTGGGCGGGCAGATCTTCGTGAGCGCGGCCACCTATGACAAGATTCGCGAGCTGGTCGAGGTGGCGGGGCCAGTGCCCGTCCAGGTCAAGGGCGTGTCCGAGCCACTGCTGCTCTACGAGCTGCGCGCCATCGGCGGCCGCTTCGCCCAGCGGCTTCCCGAGGCGTCCACGGACGCCGACCCCCAGGCCGACGTCACGCTCCCGGTTGTGTGTCATGTCATCGACGGCAAGGTCGTGCGTGCCGAGAGCGTGGCCGGCACCATCATGCGTCTTGGGCCACGCCACGTCGACGCTCGGATTGCCACCGCCCTGGCGCCGTTGACCAACCTCAAGCTGCGGCTCAACTACCCGGGGCTCGGCGTCGACTCGGCCGATCTCTACGGCAAGGTCGTTCCGTGGGAGGATCCCGCGGCGAGCGGCCTCACCCGCATCCGGCTCACGTCCGTGGAGGCAGCGGATCAGAAGGCCATCGAGGCGATCATCGCCGACGCCCGCTGAGTGCGTCCCCGCGCGCCCTCGTCGCCGTGGTTTTCGAGAGAAATCGAGGGTGGGTGGTACCATCGTTTCGTGATCGGGCGCCTCCTCATCGTTCTCGCCGTGGCCTTCGTCCTTGTCCCCGCCGTGGCGGCCTCCTCCTCTCCGGAATTCGCGGAGATCGACGCCATCACGCGCGAGACCATTGCCTCGGGTGAGCTGGCGGGGGCGGTCGTGCTGGTGGGGCGCGGGTCGCAGGTGCTCTACCTGCGCGCCTTCGGGCAGCGGTCGGTCGCGCCCGAGGCAGCGCCGATGACGCCAGCCACGGTCTTCGACATCGCCTCCCTGACCAAACCCGTCGGTACTACCCTGGCCCTGATGGCCCTGGCCGAGCGCGGCGCGATCTCCCTGGATGCCCCCCTCGGGCGATACCTTGCCGAGTTCGATGGTGGCGGCTTCAGGGAGGCCACCATTCGCCGGATGCTGACCCACAGCGCCGGGTTCCCGGCTATCGTGCCGGAAGCCGCCCTGAAGGGCGGCTTTCCTCGCGCCGCGCGGGCCCTCGCCCAGCTCAAGCTCGACTACCCACCCGGGACCGGCTTTCAGTACAGCGACGTGGGCTTCATTCTTCTCGGGGAAGTCGTGCGGCGCGTGAGCGGTGAGCCCCTCGACCGTTATCTGGCGCGAACCTACTTCAAGCCGATGGGTCTGCGTGACACCTCGTTCAGGCCACCGGACTCGGTGCGCGACCGCCTGGCTCCCACGGAGCGCTTCAACGGACAGTGGCTCACGGGCACGGTGCACGACCCCCGTGCGCGCGTCCTGGGCGGCGTGGCCGGCCACGCCGGGATGTTCTCGACGGCCTCGGATCTGGCGCGCCTCTGCCAGATGCTGACGGCGGAGGGCGTGCTGGACGGACGCCGGTATCTCAAGGCCGATACCGTGCGGACCATGTGGACACGCTCGTGGGAGGGCAACGGCACTCGCGCGCTGGGCTGGGACGTGATCTCTGCCTATGCGGCGGGCATGGCCCCCTTCTTTCCCGAGGGCTCCGTCGGTCACACCGGCTTCACCGGAACATCCATCTGGGTCGATCCGACCAGCCGCGCGTACCTCATCATCCTGACCAACCGGGTGCACCCGACCGGCGGGGGCGCGGCGCGGATTCGCGAGCTGAGGACGCGCCTGACCGCGGCTGTCGGCGCCGCTCTCTTTGCAACGCCTCCACCGAACCGGCTGGCGGCGAGTACGGTCATGGTGTCCACCGAGTCTCTGGACGAGACCCCGCGCAGCGTCGAGACACCGGAGCCGGCCCCCCGGGCGGCGATCAAGGTGAGGTCCGGGCTCGACGTACTCGCCGCCCAGAACTTCGCGCAGTTCGCCGGCCAGTCGGTCGGTCTCGTGGTCAACCACACGAGCCTCGACGCGGGGGGACGGCGAGCCATCGATCTCGTGGCTGGCGCGCCGGGCGTAGGGCTCAGGGCCATCTTCGCGCCCGAGCACGGGATCACGGGGCAGGTGGACGACAAGATCCCGCACGGGCGTGACATCGCCACCGGGCTGCCCATCTGGAGCCTGTACGGTCCGACCCTGCGCCCGAGCGCAGCCCAGCTCAAGGACGTGACGGTCCTCGTCTTCGATATCCAGGACGTGGGGGCGCGCTACTACACGTACCTGACCACACTCGTGTACGTGATGGAGGAAGCGGCCGCGCGCGGCATCCCGGTGGTGGTGCTCGACCGGCCGAACCCCATCACGGGACGGGTCATCGAGGGGCCCCTGATGGATCCCGACCTCAAGTCCTTCACGGCCCCCCACACCATCCCCGTTCGCACGGGGATGACCATCGGCGAGTTCGCGCGCATGGTGGTGGCCGAAAAGAAGATTCCGGTGGCGCTCACCGTCGTGCCCCTCGAGGGCTGGGACCGCGGTCGCTGGTACGACGAAACAGGCCTGATCTGGGTGAATCCCTCACCGAACATCCGCTCGGTGAGGCAGGCGTTGCTCTACTCGGGCATCGGTCTTCTGGAGGCCACGAATCTCTCCGTGGGACGGGGGACGGAGACACCGTTCGAGGTGGTGGGGGCGCCGTGGATCGAGCCGACGAGGCTGGCAGAGGCGATGAATGGCCTGCGGCTGGCGGGGATCCGCTTCGAGCCGATCACGTTCACGCCGACCGCCAGCGTGTACGCCCGCGTCTCGTGCGGCGGCCTGCGCCTGATCGTCACCGATCGCGAGATCGTGCGACCGGTCACGGTGGCCCTGGCCCTGGCCGGCCAGCTACGCCTGCGTCACCGTGACCAGTTCAAGCCGGAGGCCATCCAGAATCTCCTCGTGAACCGGTCGACGATGTGGGCCTTCCTCCGCGGTGAGGCGCTGGACCGCGTCCTGGCCTGGTCCAACAGCGACCGTGCGAGCTTCTTGAACCGGCGCGCGTCGTATCTCATCTACCGATAGATCTCCCCACGGCTCGGGTCGTGCTGCTCAGCGCTCGACCACCCGAAGACCAGCGGGCAGGGCCCTCTTGATCTTGGCTAACTGGCCGGCGGGGACGGTGATCACGGCGGGATCGCCGTCGCTCACGAAACGCTCAGAGGGCCGACGCTCGAAGTAGGTGAACCAGTAGTCGAGGTCGCGCTGGACGGCCTGGATGCGCGGCAGGCGCACCGGATCGAAGGCGCTCGCGAAGGGCGAGGGCGCGGCGCCGCCGGCGACCATGAGGATGGCGTCTGTGCGGTACGTGGTCCCCTTCGCGGTTCCCCCGAGGGCCCACTGCACGTCCTTCGGATACACCCCGTGCGGGAGAGCCAGCGTGCGTATCCGGTAGTCGGGAACGTGGCGCTGGATCCACTGCTGGGCCTCGGCGATCTGGGTGCGCACGGTCTTCTCGTCGTACTTGCCGAGGTTGGCATGCCACAGTGTATGGTTGCCGATCTCGAAGCCCCGACTGACCAGGTACTGGAGCTTGCGCGCCTCGTGCTCGGGCTGGTCGAACAGCCGGTTGGGGCGACTGGCCCCGGGCAGGACGTAGAACGTGGCCACGTGGCCGAAGTCGGGGTGCTCCTTGGCGAAGGCCTCCAGGATGGCCACGGCGGACTTGGGATCGATCCGGAGCGCTCCATTCTGGTTCAGGTAGCGGAACTGCCCCGGTGACGAGTCGTCGAACGTGAGCACCACCGGCGTGGTTCCGACCGGAACCGTGATGCGCCCGTCGAGGAGCGTGTTCAGCGCGATCAGGCGGTAGCCAGCCTTGTAGAGCCGCTCGAGGTCACGTCGGAAGTTTTCGGGCGTCCGAGTCCAGCGCTCCTCCGGGTAGTCGATCTTGTGGTACTCGAGAATCATGACACGCCCAAGCTCGTTGGGGGGCCGAGACTCCGCGTGCCCGGCCCCATGAAGGAGTAGGACCAGGGCGGCGGGAGCGAGGAGTCGGAGAAGGATCACCGGGCCGCGAGCGACCTTTCGGGGGCGAGGGCCTGGCCCGTGTAGTCGTTCCTCGGATTCCACAGCATCCATCCGGTGCTCCCCCCTTGCTGGGCGCCCCGGATCTGGGCCCGGATCTCCGTCACCCCGAAGGGGCGTCGATCGAAGGCATAGTCCCGGAAGTCCTGGAGCCAGGGGCGGATGCGGACGTTCGTGTGTGCGGCCCGCTGCCGGGTAAGTCGGATGCTCTCATAGATGATCCGGTAGGGATTGGACATCGGATTGCGAGTGCCCGGGATGCCCACGTGGTATCCAGAGGGATACACCATGGGACAGAGGTAGTCGACGTGCGGCGCCAGCTCCTCGATGCGCTGGCCGATGTCGGTATCGTTCTCGTTGAAGGCCGTGTAGCCGAAGATGTCCGCGGCCACGAAGCCACCCGTAGGCCCAAGCTCTCGCCGCGCCCGCTCCAGGAACCCGGCGATGCTGGGCAGCCGGGTCTCCTTCGTGTTCGGCTGGGCATAGCGCGCTGCCGAGAGCCGGCCGTCGGTGGGGAAGCGCACGTAGTCGAACTGCACCTCATCGAAGCCCTTGCGGATCGCCTCGCGGGCAATGGCAATGTTGTAGGCCCACACCTCTTCCCGGAAGGGATCCACCCAGGCGAGTTTCTCGTTGTCGATCCACGGCTTGCCCGTGCGGGTATCGATGATGGCCAGGTCGGGCCGGTGGTTGGCCAGGACGTTATCCTTGAAGACCACGATCCGGGCGATGGTGTAGATCCCGCGTGCTCTGAGGTCGGTCAGCATGCCCTCGACATCCTTGAGAATGACGGGTCCCTGCGCCCCCGCCGCGCGCGCCAGCGGCACCTCGGTGACGTAGGGGATCCAGCCCCGATCGCCCTTGACGTCGATGACCACGGCGTTGAGCTCGGTGCGGGCCACCAGTTCGAGGACGCGGTCGCGAATCTTCCGCTCGCTGATCCCGTAATAGGTGAGGTAGGCCGCCTTGATCACGTGCTCTTTCAGGACGACGTCGAGCGGGAGCCGGGTCGGCGGTATGACCCGCTTCCCGAAACCGGGCGCCTTGACGATGAGCGGCGTGCCTGACGGAGCCGTATCGATGGTGAACGCCCCCTCCGCGTTGGTCCGGTACTCGACGCCGTTCAGCACGACCGAGGCGCTGACGATGGGCTTCCGGCCCCCATCGAGCACGCGCCCCGTGAGCGGCTGGGGCCACTGCAGTCGGTCGGGCGTGGCGGCCGAGGAAGGTGCGCCCGGCGCTGTCGGGCCAGCTTCGGATGCCGACGGTGAAGCCGCGGCGCCGGAGCCGCCGCCGTGAGGGTCGGCCGTCGTGGCGCTCGGCGCCGCTGTGGAAGTACTCTCCTGCGCCGCCGGCCGCGCGGCGGCCTTGCGGGTCGTTGACCGCCGCTCGGCGCTGACCGGTCCGGGGCCGAGAACGCCGTAGGCGACCAGACCAGCCAGGAAGGTCGGGAGCACGGCAAACGGCATCAAACGACGGAATCGTTGCTGCCCGCAGCGCGTTGGGTCTCGATGGAGATGAATCATCGCATGCACGCTACCTGCTCGATCTTAGCGGCACCAAGAAAATTCGTCCGCCGGGTACAATCGTTCCGTGACCGGTCGACCGTTCGCTTGCCTGCGCGCACGCAGCCGGCGCGTGCGCATCGGCTCCCTGTCACTGCATCTTCTGGAGTGGGGCACCCCCGGCCGCCCCGCGCTCTGCTTCCTCCACGGAGGAGCTGCCCGCGCCCACTGGTTCGATGAGGTAACTGCGCCGTTCGAGGATCGGTTTCACCTCATCTCTCTCGATCAGCGGGGGCACGGACGCTCCTGGACCGCATCACGGCCCCGACCCTCATCGTTCGCGCCGGGCTCTCACATCATCATCTGACCCTCGACCAGCCCCGGGCATTCGCCGGCGCCCTCGAAAGGTTCCTGACCACGCTCTAGCCCGCGGGCCCGGCCATCCGATGTCTGCCCGGGTCCCATTTCGCCGAGGGGCTCCGGGCCGATACGCTGCTGCGCTGAGCGACGGGATCTCAGACCGTGGCGGAGTGGATGGCAATCGTTCCCAGGGCGAGGCGGCGGAAGCGGACGGCACGTAGGCCAATCCGCGCCATCAGCCGTGCCAGCTCGGGCGGGCTGAGGAATCGCTCGACGGATTCGGGCAGGTACGTATAGGCCTGCCGGTCTCCCGCCACCAGGGCGCCGATGGCCGGTACCACGCGATGGAAGTAAACCCCGAAGAGGGGGCCCCACAGGGGGACGTCAGGCCGAGTGATCTCGAGGGCGAGAATGCGACCTCCGACCTTGGTCACCCGCCGCATCTCTACGAGGCCCCGTTCCAGGCTCTCGAGGTTGCGCAGAAGAAAGGCCGAGGTCACCCCGGCGAAGGTGGCGTCAGCGAAGGGCAGGGCGAGGGCGTCGGCGGCGACCAGCAGCACGTGCGCGTGGCCTTGCGCGCGCAGCTTCGTGCTGGCCTGGGCCAGCATGCCTTCCGAGAAATCGGCGCCGATCACCCGGCGATGAGGGTCGGTCGCGCGGATGGCCAGCGCCAGGTCGGCGGTGCCGGTGGCGAGGTCAAGGACAGGACCCGGCGGCGCATCGGCGACGGCGCGCGCGACGAGACGGCGCCAGGCGTGGTGACGGCCGCCGGTCATCAGCGAGTTCATGAGGTCGTAGCGCCGCGCGATGCGCGTGAACATCGCGCTGACATGGCGGGCGGTGGGGCCGGCCGCGGCCGGCGGCGTTTTCACCACCAGAGTCCGGTCACGACCGCGACCAGCATGATCACCGCGATGTAGCCGTTGACGTTGAAAAAGGCGATGTTGAGCCGGGACAGATCGCGCGGCGTGACCAGGGAATGTTCGTAGACGAGGAGGGCGACCACAGCGGCCCACCCCACCCAGTAGAAGGGGCCGAGCCCCTCCATCCATCCGAGCGCAGCCAGGGCCAGCGCCGTCAGCGCATGGTTGACACGCGCGAGCGCGAAGGCGGCGGCCACTCCGAAGCGGGCGGGGATGGAGTGTAGGCCCTGGGTGCGATCGACCTCGACGTCCTGGCAGGCGTAGATCAGGTCGAAGCCGGCGATCCACACCGTCACCGCGAACCACAGCACGAGACCGGGCGCGTCGAACTGGCCGCGCACGGCGATCCAGCCGCCTCCCGCCGCGATGCCGTCGGTGAAGCCGAGGATCCAGTGGGAGAACCACGTGAAGCGCTTGGTGTAGGAGTAGCCGACGAGAAAGGCGAGGGCCACCGGCGCCAGCGCGAGGCACAGGCGATTGAGCATGCCCGCGGAGAGGAACATCAGCACCGCGCCTCCCAGCGCCAGCCACCTCAGCGTGCTCACCGACAAGGTACCGCGCGGCAGATGGCGCCCGGCCGTGCGCGGGTTCCGGGCATCGATGTGGCGGTCGACCACGCGGTTCTCGGCCATCGCGCAGGTCCGCGCGCCCGCCATGGCGAGGGTCACCCAGCCCACCGTCCACCAGCCCGGCCAGCCCCCAGCCGCCAGCACCATGGCGATGTAGGCGAAGGGCAGCGCAAAGACGGTGTGCTCGAACTTGATGGCTTCCAGAAGGTGGCGCAGCGTGCTCAGAAGCCGTAGTCCTTCCAGCGACGCGTGACCAGGGCCCGGATCTCCTCCGTCATGCGGATCTCGTCCGGCCAGGGCTGGCCGATGTCGTCGAGCGGGCCCTTCTCAGTGGCGTCGATGCCGAGCTTGCCACCGAAGCGGTGGCGAAGCGCCGCATGGTCGAGGTCGTCCATGGGGCCGTCGATGATCATGAGATCGCGCCGGGGGTCGATGTTGCCGGTGGCGCGCCACGCCACCTCGGACAGGTCGTGCACGTTCACGTGATCGCTGACCACCACGATGGTCTTGGCCAGCATCATCAGACCCATTCCCCAGAGCGCGCTCATCACCTTGCGCGCGTGGCCGGGATAGCGCTTGCGGATCGCCACGATGACCAGGTTGTGGAACACGCCTTCAGCCGGCATGTTCATGTCCACCACCTCGGGCAGCATCAGCTTGATGATGGGCAGGAAGAGCCGCTCGGTGGCCTTGCCGAGCCAGTAATCCTCCTGCGGCGGCCGCCCGACCAGGGTGGCCGGGTAGATCGGGCGTGCCCGGCGTGTGACCGCCGTGAGGTGGAACACCGGGTAGTCGCGGGCCAGCGAGTAGTAACCCGTGTGATCGCCGAAGGGCCCCTCGAGCTGCCGCTCACCCGGATCGACGTAGCCCTCGAGGACGATCTCTGCCTCGGCCGGTACCTCGAGGTCGACCGTCCGGCAGGGCACCAGCTCGACGCCGCTGCCGCGCAGCCACCCCGCGAAGACGACCTCATCCACGCCCGGGGGCAGGGGTGCCGACGCCGCGTAGATCATGGCGGGATCACCGCCGAGAGTGATGGCCACCGGCATACGCGCCGACGAGGAGTCGCTCGTTTCGTTGGCCACCCGCTGGTGCTCGGCCCCGCCCTTATGGGTCTGCCAGTGCATGCCGAGCGTGCGATCGTCGAAGATCTGCAGTCGGTACATCCCGACGTTGCGCGCTCGCGAGCGCGGATCGCGCGTGAATACGCCGGGCAGGGTGATGTAGCGGCCCCCATCGTCCGGCCAGCACCGGAGGGCAGGAATGTCCGCCAGCGATGGTCGCGCCGTCTCCACGACTTCCTGGCAGGGCGCCGTGCTCACGCGCCTGGGGCCGGCTTTGGCGATGTCGATGAGGGTGCCGAGCTTTTTCAGCTTTTCGGCGAAGGTGCCGGGCATCTTGAGGTCGAGGAGCTTGGCCAGCCGCTCGCCCAGCTCGTCGAGGCGCTCGACCCCGAGCGCACAGGCCATCCGCGCGGACGATCCGAAGGCGTTGATGAGGAGGGGCATCTCGAAGCCGTCGACCTGCTCGAAGAGGAGGGCTACGTTGCCGGCGGCGGGACCCTTCGAGACGCGGTCCACGATCTCGCTGACCTCGAGATCGCGGCTCACGCGCGCCTTCACACGCTTGAGCTCTCCCCGCTTCTCGAGGAGCGCCACGAACTCCTGCAGGTTCCGCGCGGCCATCGATGAGGTCAGTCGTTTCGGAAGACGGAGGTGAGACGCATCAGAACTCCTTTTCGCGCTCGAACGGTCCGATTATGTCACCGCGCAACGTTGTTGACAGCATCGTAACGTGCGCGTAGAGAAGATGGGGTGACCAAGGCGGACCTCGTCGCCATCATGGCCAGAGCGTCCGGGAGCTCCAAGGCATCCGCCGAGAAGGCCGTCAACACCTTCCTCAGCTGCGTGCTGGAGGCGCTGCGCCGCCGTGACCGGGTGACCATCAGCGGGTTCGGGACCTTCGTGGTAACCCGGCGCGCCGCCCGCAACGGGCGCAACCCCCGTACGGGGCGAGAGATCACCATTCCGCCGGCCCGGGTGCCCAGATTCCGGCCAAGCCGGGTGCTGAAGTCTTCGTTGCGGTGAGTTGTGGTATCGTTGATCCTCGCCTCGCGGAGAAGGTGGGGGATCGTCTAGGGGTAGGACGCCAGGTTCTGGCCCTGGTAGCGGGGGTTCGAATCCTCCTCCCCCAGCCACTCCACGCTGACCGCGTTGGTACGACGTCGGTAGACGGCCCCATCGTCTAGAGGCCCAGGACACGGCCCTCTCAAGGCTGAAACACGGGTTCGAATCCCGTTGGGGCCACCACCGAACTTACATAAATTAACCCCGCGAAAAGCTTAGACAGCGACGCCTCCCCGCTGAACTCGTAGACCAGCTTGGCCCTCCGTCCGGGTCCTGTGACAGGAGGCAGATGCGGCGGCCGAGGAACCGGTCGAAACACGACTCGATCCACGAGAACCTCGCGCAGCAGGCGGCGCGCCTCGCCGACGCCGGCGCGTACCATCGCCGTCCAGTCGCTCAGATAGTCGCGGAGTGTTGCCCGAATTCTCGCGACATCGGACTCTCCACGTCTCACCAGGTTGAGTGTTCGAAGCTCGCAGCGGATAGTCTCCCGGCGCTCCTCACGGACCTTGATCGCCTGGACGATCGTCGCGAGCGGGCCAGCGTCGGCGATCGCGTCCGCGTAACGTGCGAGCTCTTCCTCGATTCGGACCAGTTCGGTCTTGAGATAGTCACGGCGATCGGAAGCTGCCAAGTCCGATTGCGTCAGTTGCTCGAGGCTGAGGACGAGGGCGACCTCGACGACCTCGGGGTCGAGCACATCACGCTCGACGGCCCGTAGAATCGCGAGATCCGCACGCTCCTGGGGTACCGTCAGGGTGTTCGAGCACACCGACGGCCCCCGGCTCCAGCTGTACCAGCAACGGTAGACCGATTTCAACGCGATCCATGACTGGACGATGCTTCCTCCGCAGACCCCGCACCGGACGAAGCCGCTGAGCAAATACTTCGCGTCGTGACTGCTCGTCAGGCGCGGGAGCGCCCTCTTGAAGCCAAAGGACTTTTGCCGCGCCGCAAGTGCATCATGAGCGCTCGACCACGCCTCGTCGCTCACGATGCGCAGACGTTCGACATGGGTGACGGTCCACTCGCTTGCCGGACGAGCTCGCTGCCTGCGGCGGCCCCATGTGTCACGCTTCTTCGTGCGGCCCCATATGACCTCCCCCTTGTAGAGGGGATTGAAGAGCAGCGAGCGAACGCTGGATGGCGCCCATGACTGATGCCGCCCCTCCCGGGGACGCGGCGAGCGCACGCCCTCCTTGTTGAGTCGCACGGCGATCGTCTTGAGGCCAACACCGTCAGCCACCATCTCGAAGATGCGTCGAATGGCCGCGGCCTCGTCCTCCTTAATCTCGCGGACGACGTGTGAGCGCCGATCGCCCTCGCGTAGCACGGGGACGTTGCGATAGCCGAACACGGCACCACCGACCACGTAGCCGCGTTGGGCCTTGAGCTGAAGCGCGTCGCGGGTCCGCTGACTGGCTTTGGCGCGTTCCAGCTCAGCGGCGAAGTTCGAGACGGACATGATCAGCTTGTCGATCGGGCTCTCGAGCCGGACCTCGTGGCCCCCGCTCTGGTACTCGAAGATGCGTACGCTCGCGAGGCTGATCTGCTTCAGAATGTGGTTGGTTTCGAACTGCTCTCGTCCGAGCCGGTCCTTGTCAGCCATGAAGAGGGCTGAGAACGGCGCTCGGGGTCTGATCGCGTTGAGTAAACGCATCAGTCCAGGCCGACGGTCGAACTCCGCACCGGAGATCGCGTCGTCGACATAGATATGTTCCTGTGGCACCTCGAAGCCGTGCTGCTTGGCGCACGCGGCCGCGAGCTCGATCTGCCGTGTAACGGACTTCTCCTCGTCGGCGATGTTTTGGTCTGTCGACTTGCGCGCGTAGATTGCGCCGAGAGGCATCACAGCGGCTTACGGTCGCAGACGCTCGTGCGCGTGGTCGGAGAGCCCGTGCTGACGTCGGTAGTGCGCGAGCAGCAGATTCGCAAGAGCCTCGGCGATGCGCCGCCTCGCTGATGGCAGATCCCCATGGCCGGACCCAGAGGGCTTCTTGCCGCCTTCAGACCGGCCATGACCCCTCCGTCTGCTGGGAGTCTCGCGTTGATACCTCTTGTCCTTGGGGTCCGTCAAGCGATTTGATTCACCACGGGGAGTGTCTCCGAAATCAGACATCAGGGAAGGCATCGAGTCGTCATGCGCGATATACCGACCCCTGAAAGAATTCGGGACTGATCCTAAAGAGAGGAGTGGGCCACGATTTCTGGAACCAACTCGCCGCAGCTCTCCATGCTTGGCTACCCGATGTGCAAGGTTCTGACCGAACCAGGCACGGCGTAGAAATTGTCCACGGTTAGAGGCTTGCGAGGGAGATCGCGAGGCGTCCTGCCCTCGGAGAAACGACACAAAACGACACGAAATGACACGAAACGACAACGAGCCTGAAACGGCGCAGGGTTGCGCGGCGCTGGAACGGTTCTAGACCCACGGAAACGACACGAAACGACAACGCCCGCAGAGGGTTCAGGAAGCCATGACTCGCCCCGCGGGGAGCGCCCAAGATCGCGGAATCTCCACCGGGCGGTGGCCGGATTCTGCGCCAGAACCGCTTCCTTCGAGCGCGCCTCTCTGGCCAACGGCGCGGATCGCGACGTCCTCAAGCGCGAGGTCGCCGCATCACGCGGCCCCCGACCGACCCCGCCAGCTCAGGAATCTGATCTGGTCTGGCCCTCTCGGTAACCACACCGAGAGGGGGGATGCCAGATGCCGCAGTCACTCGAGGAGCTGGTGACGTTCGAAGTGGTCCCACTGGTGCGCACGGCGCTCAAGGAGGTCTCTGAGCTCACCGGCGCCGTCCAGATCCTCACCCAGCGGGTTGAGGAACTCACCACCGAACTGGGGGAGGGCGAGGTCACCGAGCTGCGCCGGCTCATCGCGAACGCGCTCCGAACCACCTCGATCATTCAGAAAGGAGGGAGGCCATGAACCGCGAACTCTTGGAGAAGCCATTCGACCGCGAGCAGATCCGCCGGCGCCAGGGCCGCAACGGGATGCTCGACTACGTGGAGGGCCACAGCGTGATTCAGCGGCTCAACGACGCCCTGGAGAGCGCCTGGTCCTTCGAGATCACTCACCACGAAGTGCGGGAGGAGGAGGTGATCGTCCTGGGGAGGCTTACGACGGAGACCATCACTAAGATGGCGTTCGGCACGACTCAGGTAACCCGTGAACGCGAGAGTCGTCAGCCGATCTCGTTAGGAGACGACCTGAAGTCCGCCGCGACCGACGCGATGAAGAAATGCGCGACGCTTCTCGGCGTGGGGTTGCACCTCTACGCCGATAAGCCGCTGACCGCCAACGCGCCGCGGCCAGGCCATACCGGCAACGGGCGCCCTCCGGGCACGGAGCGGCCAGGCACCGCGCCCACTCCGGCAGGGCCTAGCCCGACCAATGGTCACCGGCCGGAGGGCGCCACGGAGCGCCAGCTCGAGACGATCCTGAAGATCGGTCACGCCCGAGGGCTGCGGCCGGCTGACCTTGAAGGGCTGAGCACGCGGGCTTTCGGGCGCAAGCCTGGCCAGCTCAGCCGTGTAGAAGCGTCGACGCTGATCAAGGAGCTGACGGACCTCCGGCGCCAGACCGCCTGAGCCACGCCGTCCAGCTCAGCAACCATCTGCCGCGGGGGAGGGAGCAGGCGCGCCCTCCCCCGTGCTGTTTCTGAAGGAGCCCCCGATGACGACAACCGCCATCACCACCACACCGTTCACGAGCGACATGAGACGGAGGGACTACGTGAGCTTCACCCAGCTCGATCAGTACCTCCGGTGCCCGTTGCGGTACTCGCTTCTGTATGTCCACCACCTTGAGCCGGACTTCGTCCCGGCCTCGCGGGCGCTCGGCTCAGGGATTCACGCTGCCGCCGCCTATTTCTTCCGCGGCGTGGCGCAGGGAGGGCCGCCCAGGGTCGAGGACGTCCAGGGCCACTTCGAGGCGCTGTGGAACCTCGAGACGCAGGCCCAGCCGCTCCGCTACGGGGAGAGGGAGACGAGGGAGAGCCTCCGCGACCTGGCCATGCGGATGCTCGCTGTATTCCACCGGGAGTTTGATCCGCGTGCTCAAGTACTTGCCGTCGAGGACCCATTTCGGGTGCCGCTGGTCAACCTGGAGACGGGCGAGGTACTCGACCGCGACCTGGTGGGCACGGTCGACCTGGTGGAACGCGACGCCGAGCGCCGGCTGGTTGTGGTCGATCTCAAGACATCGGCCAGGAAGTACACGGACCTATACGTCCACCTTTCACTCCAGCTGTCCGTGTACAGCTACGCGATGTCGCTCGGCCCCTACGCGGACGAGGAAGACATCCGGCTGCGCTTCGACGTGCTGACCAAGACCAAGCAGCCCGAGCTGCACCGGTACAGGACCACCCGGGACCGGGCGTCCAGCGTCCGGCTCTACCGGCTGGCGGCCGAGGTGCTCCACGCGATCGAGGCTGGCGCCTTCCATCCGATCGTCGGGTGGCAGTGCAAGGAGTGCCCGTTCAAGAGCAAGTGCTGGGTGTGGGGGTAGCAGGTGTCAGCCACTTTGGCTCTGGTGCCCACGCGGCCCACATCCACTCCGGAGCAATCCGCCCAACCACGCAGAAGAAGGAGGAGAAGGGCGATGCAACCACGTTCCAAGCACCAGATGACGCGCGAGGATCGACGCTTGCTGCAGCTGTGGTTCGACATCCACGAGTGGCGGGATCGGTACGTTGAGTTGCACGGCGAGCTTCCGAAGCTCGACGATCGGTGCGACGCCGAATTCGACAGTCGAGATAACGACCGCTGCCTCGACATCATGCCGTCTCACTGGGACACGCTGTTCGAGCGATGGGAGCAGGCGGAGGAGGAGTAGCGTCCCCGGTAGTGAGCATCTGGTAAATCAAGACGCGGCCTTGCCGAGACGGGGCCGCGTCACCTATGCGCTACATATCACGCCTCTGCCCGCTTCAACGCCTCTAGCGCCGCCCGCTGCACCGCCCGCCAGGGCGTTCGCTCCCAAGCGGAGCCGGTGCTGGCAGTGGGGGCGTGCTCCATCCCCGACGTGTAGAAAGTGGCTCGCCAACCGCGGTCGGCGTACTTCGTAAGCTGGAGGTCGTAGCCCTGGCGGTCCATGCCGACCGTGATATGGCCGATGCCCGTCCAGGTGTCGAGCCAGGCGCGGAGCATGCGGACCTCGGGCACGGTGTCGGGGAGCAGAGCACCGACGAGAGCCAGAGTGAGAAGCGAACGTCGGCGGGAGAGATCGTCGGGCATCCTGAGGATGATATCCGAAGCCAGGACTGTGTGACCTCTCACCCAGCCTTGCTCACGAACCGCGGTGGCCGTGGACGCCCGAATCTCTGGCCGGTTCCGACGCCACGATCGTCAACGGGCGAGAACGACGAGTTGACCAGATCCGTCACTACCTCCGAAGTGGCGCCGATGGTGGTCCGACGCCGGCTGGGACGTCGGGTACCCAACGTGGAGCGCCTCCCTGGGGCCACTCGAGGCGCTCTGGCCAGGGCAACGGCCCGAAGTCAGCTGGGGTGCGGAACAGCCTTTCAAAGTCGAACTCAGGCGGGTAGAGGTGGTAGAGCTTGCCGAAGCCGCCACTCGCCATGTCGTAGGCGAAGTTCTCCGCGATCCCATGAGCCTCGCCCACGCACGCACGATTGGCTGGTGTGTATTCGAGCAAGACTTTAGTTAGGCGGGATCAGGGTCAACCCGAGGACGATGCGATCGCAATGCTGGGAGCGCCCGGTGATCCGACCGTCGCCGTCTACGGCGACGTCGGTCAGCATTGAAAGCCACGAAGGAGACTTACCAACCGCCGGCGTCGTGAGGATCGCTCCCAGCGCCAACGCAATCACCATCACCCTGGTCACGGGCAGCAAGTCACCCTGAGCGCGGCACTGCCGAATGGGTCGGGGGCAAGGCCCGAGAGAGGATGGCGGTGGTCCAGTCGATACGCTCACAGCGCTGTCACGTGAGTGACCTCACTTCCCAGGTTTCTTGGCCGCCGAACTCGCTGTGCACGTGCTGACCATTCTGACGGCCCGCAAGGTTTCGATGTTCACCGGCCTCGAATACGCGCCGGGGTCTCAACGTCTAAGTGCCCGTGCGACCCCATGCGGCCGTCGCGGCATTCGACGCACGCTGCCGTCCGGACGTGGCTGTCGCTGAGGCTCGCCCTCCCTAACCCAACGACCTGCGGCCATGACCTCCACGCATTTAGGACCCTTGCACCAGGGAGGAAAGCATGCGCGCACGCGTCCAACGAGACCAATGCGAGGCAGCGGCGAGCGTTCTGACAACGACGCTGATGGAGCTGTGACGTCTGCTGGGCCAAAGGATAGCGTGTGGACGTGAGGTGGCTCTGGCTCTTCGGTCTCGTATACATCACCTTGCTCGTGGGGCTGTGGCTGGCCCTCACCGACGAGCCAGTGCGCGAGTCACCGGCGCCGCCTCTGAACGGCCAAGCGCTCGAGTCGCCGGTCCCCCCAGCAAGGGAAGCGGTGCGCCAAACTCCGGTGCCGGCGGCGATGGAACTGGTGCGCGAACGGCGTGTGCGGTCACCGAGCGATCCGCGCGATATGCGCCGGCCAGTGGGGCCTGCACCAACCGTGCCGAGCGCGGATTGGGACGCCCGCCCCCCGGCGAGGTTCGACCCTACGGTCCAGCACACCATTGATCCATGCATGGCGCTCGCCGAGCCGATCACGCCCGAGGATTACAACCAGATGACGGTGGCAGGTGCCACTGTCGCGTGGAATCCGGCTGTCGAGACGGATGTGTTTTCTTTCCGGCCCCTCTCGATCGCCCACTTGGTCGGCGGCGTGCTCGACGAAGCGGCGCAGCTCACCGGCACCGAGCCCCGCACACAGCTGACGGTCATTGTCGACGCGTCGCCGGAGGATTTCCGGGCTCGCACACGAGCGCCGGCAAAGGTCCGAGGTTTCTACGATGGCGGCGCGGTCCGGCTCCCAGGGGGGATCTACCCCGGCCTCGGCATAGCCCTTACGACCCTGCGTCACGAGACGATGCATGCGCAGCTCCACGCTGGCGTCGGCTGCCTCCCCCGCTGGTTCCATGAAGGTCTCGCAACGTACTTTGGCGGGGAGCCACCGGTTCGCGAGTGGTTTGCCATGCTGCGCTCGGGCGAGTCGTTCGACATCGCCGCGCTGAATGATCCGACAGGTTTCGATCCCATGCACCCGGGCGCCACGCGCCTGTACGCCGTGGCCGCCGCGATGATCGTGTACATCGTTCAGCACAGGGGGGAGCAAGCGTTGCAGATCGCAGTTCGAGCCGCGAAGGCACGTGACCCGAGCGGAGAACAAAGAATCTCGCCGTCCCAGCTATGGGGCACCGTGGCCCCGGGCGCCGGATATCGCGACGTGCTCGACAAGCTCGCGGAGAGGATCTTCGGCATCGCAACGGGTGTCGGGCTCGACACGGTGCTCCGTGGCCCACTCTGTTGTGTGGGTTGGCGCAACCTCGGTGCCCTGTCGTGCCGCGCCACACAGCCGCGCGGGTCCGAGGCGAGTTGGCGCGATACGGCAAGCGTGCCGGCCGCGCTTTGCAGAGCACGCTGGGATGGATAGCGAGAAGAATCCGTGTGGACCTTTGCGCGCTCAAGGGTACCGCGTCCGGAACCGCGGCGGCTGCCGCCGACGCAACCCCATTTGTAGGCCCGCCCAGAGCTCGTAAAAGGGCCATTGATCGACGGGAGGTACCGGAATGTGTCCGTCCAATCACTTCCCAAGCGTCGTAACCCTGCTGACGATCACCGCGGTAATTGGTCCCGCCACGGTGGTCAACGCCCAGACCGCCAACCCTCCGCTCACTGGCGGGCCCGCGCCGGTTGCTGCCGACGCGGATTTGGCCCGCGTCAATCGACTCCTTGCTGATCTCGCGGACCGGCTCAAGCCAGCCCTGGTCAACATCCGGGTGCGGAGGGCCACTCCTCCCAAGGAGGAGGAACAGGATTCTCCCGGCGATCCTCTCCGGCCGTCCGGCTCCGGGTTTGTGATCGATCCCAACGGCACCATCGTCACCAGCAACCACGTCGTCGAAGGGGCCAACTGGATTCAAGTGCGGCTCTTCGACGGCCGGCGCTTCACGGCAACGGTCCTCGGTCGAGACCAGCGTGTTGATCTCGCTGTCCTGAAGATCGAAGGTGCCGGTCCCCTGCCGGTCCTGATCTTCGGCGACGCGAACAAGCTCCGGGTCGGTGAGTTCGTGATGGCCCTCGGCCATCCGTTCGGGCTCGGGCACTCGGTCTCGTTCGGCATCGTGAGCCGGAAGGGCGCTCCGCTGTTTCAGGCAAGCGCCGGCTTTGACTTCATCCAGACCGACGCCGCCATGCATCCTGGCCATGCCGGGGGGCCGCTGGTCAACATGGCGGGTGAGGTCGTGGGCATGAACGCCATGGCCAGTCGCGACGGGCGTGTCGGCTTTGCCATTCCATCGAATCTCGTGTCGGCCCTCGTTCCCCAGCTCGTAAGCAAGGGGAAGGTCGAGTGGGGATGGCTGGGGGTGAGCATCACCGAGGTCAGCGACGAGGACGTCGTGCGCTTGAAGCTGGCCGAAGCAAAGGGGGTGCTCGTGCGCGGCGTGATCCCAGGGGAGCCCGCCGAGCGGGGCGGGATGAAGGCCGATGACGTTCTCCTCACACTCGATGGCGCGCCGCTGGAGGGACCGCGAGATCTCCAGCGCGTCGTCTCATCGGCACCAGTGGGCAAGAAGGTGAAGGTCGGCCTCGTGCGGGGAGGGCAGGCGCGCGAGGTGGAGGTGGAAATCGGTCGCTACCGCGGACAGTAGAGAGGCGGTGGTAGGCGCGAGAACCGCCCTTGGAGGTCCGTCGCCCTGGGGCGAAGCCATTCACGGTGACCTGACGTGCGAGCATAGGAGGGCTCTGTGAAGAAAACGCTGGTGATCGGGTGCTTGCTCATCGTCCTCACGTTGTCTCTCGCGGGGTCGGCGGGGGCTCAACTAGACAGCAGCGGCCAACCAACCTACGAGCAGCTCCGGCTCCTCACCGAGGTGCTGTTGATCGTCCAGAACCAGTACGTGGATCCCGTCACACTGAATGACCTCACCTATCATGCCCTCAAGGGGATCGTGCGGGGTCTCGATCCCCACGGTTCGGTTCTTGACTCCGAGAGCCCTACTGAGATGCAGGTCGAGACCTCGGGGAGCATCGGGGGGCTGGACATCGAGCTCAGCTTGCACGATGACGTGCTTACCGCTGCGATAGGCTCGGCAGGCACCCCGGTCCTCCAGGCCAGTGTGGCGGCCCAAGACACAAGCGAAGGCACAAAGCACGCCGCGCTGAAGCTCTTGGTCCGCGTGATGTCGATCCTCCAGAATCAGTCCGCGGATCCCGTACGTTCGTGGGACCTCGTCTACAATGCCCTCAAGGGCATTCTGCGCAGTCTCGATAGTCACGCCGCGCTCCTGGATCCCGGGAGCGTGAAGGACTTGCAAACCCAGACCTCAGGTGTCTTCGGCGGCTTGGGTCTCCAGATCACCTTGAGCGATGAGGTGCTCACCGTTGTCTCGCCCATCGACGGCACGCCGGCCTTCCGGGCGGGCCTGCAGGCAGGTGATCGCATCATTAAGGTCGACGGGCTAGCCACCAAGGACATGCCGCTCGCCGACGCGGTCAAGCGTATGCGTGGCCAGCCCGGCACGAGCGTTGCCATCACGATTGTGCGAGATGGCTGGCCCCCCGAGGGTACGGATTTCGAGATCCAACGCGAGGTTCTCGGGGTCCAGTCCGTGCGCGCGTACGATCTCGGGGGCGGCGTCGGGTACATCAGGCTCAGGCAGTTCCTTGAGCACACCGCCTACGATCTCGAAGTGACGCTCGATAAGCTCGTCAAGGACGGCATGAACGCCCTCGTGCTCGATCTCAGGAACAATCCGGGCGGTCTCTTGAGCGCGGCGGTCGAGGTGAGCGAGAAGTTCCTCGACGACGGCAAGCTGGTCGTGTATACCAAGGCGAGGCTGCGCAACCAGAACATGAAATTCTCCGCGCACGCCGAGCAGCCGCGCACCGAGCTTCCCCTGGTGATCCTGGTCAACAAAGGCAGCGCTGGCGAGTCTGAGATCGTAGCCGGTGCCCTCCAAGATTACAGGCGGGCCAAGGTCGTGGGCGCTCAGAGTTCCGGCAAGGGGACGTTGCAGACCAGCATCCCGCTGTCCGACGGGTCTGTGCTCCGCTTGACCACGGCCAAGTGGTTCACGCCAGGAGGACGTTCCATCGACGGCAAGGGCATCACGCCCGATGTCGTGGCCCACATGTCGCAGGCGCCGAGCGCGACCGACGCCAAGGGCTTACCGAGACCCGTACTGTCAGTCGATCCCGTGGCAGAGCTTAAGAAGGATTCTCAACTCCAGAAGGCCCTCGAAGTGCTGAAGGCCGTCCATCAGTCGGTGAGTCGTTGAGATCAGGGTCTCGAGGTGCCTTTGGTTCCCGGTGTCGTTATGAGCGGGTCGCCCGAGTCAGGTTTGCGTGAATACCGTGGCCCGCTGCCCGGTCAAGACGGCCACCGCCAGGCGCGTTCCTGAAGGACCCACAAGCCATCGAGGGAGACTTGGAGATGGGGTCTCACGCTGACTCAAACGGCGAGGGCAGTCGCAGCGGCTGGCACCGAGGAGTCCTTACGAGCGGGATCGTGGCACTCCTGACCGGGCTCCTGATAGGGGGCGTATATCGCCAGGCGCCTGACGCCTCGGCTGAGGCTGGCAGCGCCCCCGTCAGCGTATGCGTTCGGGAACGGCCAGATCAGGAGAGCGGGTTCGCGCCTGGACTCGTCAGGTCACCCGTGGGACAGATCTTCCGTGTTTGGAGCCGTCCAGCCTCTGGCTCCCGAGTTGGGTCCGTCCTTCTTGCTTCCTCCCAGGACGGCCTGACGTGGCACATGCGCACTCAGTTACGAATACAGGCGCAGGATGTCAACCCTCTCGCCGGGCGTGGGGGCCAGGCGCAGCTGGCTGTCAACCAGGCAGGAGACCTTGCCGTCACCTACCTCTTCGCTTCGGATTCCGACTACAAGGACAGTCACGTTCGACTTGCGTATTCGCATGACGACGGTCAGACCTGGACTCTGTCGACCAGCGCGCTTGATTCGAGCAGCAGCCTTAGTGCTCGGCCTCATAAATAGTATGACGTATTTTATGCCGGCATTCCCCATCGGGTCTAGCATGCTGGGTGGCGGAGGTTCCGCCACCTATGCCGAGAGTGAGCCCATATCGCATCGA